>ULPT01034123.1_pt1 | contig 71917 bp, 64 predicted proteins | sample 1953751 | NCBI WGS metagenome assembly ULPT01 (sample SAMEA4835636, study PRJEB28245) | human gut metagenome | biome: gut microbiome; material: fecal sample | place: Denmark | collected 2008 | reverse complement strand
AAATCTTATAGGAGAATTTGTTATAGGTTTAGATTTATCTCTACCAGAGGAAATTGAATCTATTGTAGATTCTACTATAGTTATTTATGATAGTTATTTAGAATAAAATGGAAGAAGTATAACCATAAATATAAATGATAAAATTATGAATATAGCAGAAATATTAAGACATTGTCCTAAAGGTACTAAATTATATAGTACTATGTTTGGAGAAGTTACACTTGATGAAGTTGATACGCATAATATATATCCTATTGTAGTACGTAGGTTTAATCACTCGAAAATATCATTTGATAAAGAAGGTCATTATCTAAAAGATTACCCTGGCGCAGAATGTGTACTGTTTCCATCTAAAGAACAAAAAGATTGGAATGAGTTTAGACTTCCTGTAAAGGCTGGAGACATCATGATGTCAAAGGATGGAGGTAGACCTTTTATATTTAAAAAATATAAAAGCCATTGTAGAGGAAAGGGAGAATGTTTTTCTGATTTTTATTGTGGTATAAATAAATTTGGTAAACTTGAGATAAAGCCTGAGACTACCAATGACCCATATTGGACAATGGATTTCACTATTCCAGCCTCGGAAGAAGCTAAGAAAGAGCTGTTTGATAAAATGAAAGAAGCAGGATATAAATGGAATGCTGATACTTTAGAGTTAGAGAAGGCAGTACCCGAGTTTGAAAGTAAATTTAAACCATTTGATAAAGTATTAGTTAAGGATGATTTAAATGAAGAATGGTCAATAAATCTATTTTCCTACTATGATAGAGAAGACCAAGATTATCCTTATGTTTGTATAAGTGGTCGTTATGAGTATTGTATTCCTTATGAAGGTAATGAATATCTTGTAGGTAAAACAGTTAATATTAAGAACATATAAATATGAACAGACAACAAGCACTGAGCCTTCTGCCTATTATAGAAGCATATGCAGCAGGTAAAAGAATACAAGTAAAATCTTCTACTAATGATTTATGGCATGATGATTCTGGTGAATTAAGTTTTAATTCAGACCCTCAAAACTATCGTATCAAGCCAGAATCAAAGTATCGCCCATTTATAGATAATAAAGAGTGTTGGAATGAAATGCTCAAACATCAACCTTTTGGATGGGTTAGAACTATGAATGCAAAATATGATTATTATATTATTGATGGGATACTTTATTCAGAGAATTTAGATTGTCCTGTTGTAACTATGGCAGGTGAAAGTTATGATTACAAAGAAATGCTAGACATCTATTTATTTGCTGATGGTACACCATTTGGTATAAAAATATAATTAATATGGAAAAAAGAAATGTAACAGTTACTCTTGAAAAAGCAAAAGAATGGTATAATAGTAATAATGAATCACTCAAAGAGATTGCACTCCAAGCCTTCAGCAGGGATGAGATAATGTTAGACTTTGAGAATATCACATCCTTCAAGGAGGCTTGCATTGCTCTTGGTCTTAATTGTATTGATATTTCTATTATAATTGGAAATATAGCTAGATTTAGTAGAGCTTCTGCTGATATGCTCAAGTTGAATATTATCAGAAAGGCACTTAATTTAGGTCAGGGTTTACATTTTGCAAAAAACCCAGAAAACTCTTACATCTATCATCCTTACAATCCACTTATAACTGAAGATTCTGATTATTATAAATCTGAGTTATTCTCAGGTCAAATGGAGGTAATAGGTAAGGTTAGAATTGAAGGAACTTTATATAAAGTTCTTGGTGGTGACTCTTTTATTGGTACTACTGGCTTGGGTTGTTTCAATTCTTTCTATGGTACATGTAGTGCTGATACTGGCATCGGGTTTTTAGGTTGTGCATCTAAAAAGATTGCTCAGCATTTTGGAAAATACTTTGGAATGCTTATAACTGAAGCCAAATATGGTGACATGGTAGACTTTGAAATTATTTAGTACAACATTATTAACAAAAAAACAAAATGGAAAAGAAAAATGAAAGTATCCTTGATAGAAAACTCAGGGATTGCGACTTTAAGAATGTTGCAGAAGCCATCGAAGGTGGCAAGGAGTCTAAGTCATTGAATATGCTGAACTTGTAGAGAACTTAGTGTCTCAACTTAAAGGGAAGGATGTTTATGCTGTTGTTGAAATTATTTCAACAGTTGGAATCTTATTAGATGCCAAGGAATTGGTAGGTATGATGGAGTGTTTCAAGGAAATCTTACTTAAAAAGTAAGAAGAGAATTACTTAAGAGTGCTAAAAAAGGAGAGATTATTATACCAGATGCAATGTCCTTTGCTCTTATGCTCAAAGAATTTATGGGGAAAGATTAATTCTTTTATATATAATGAATGAAATCAAAGTAAGTGTAAGTATTATACTTCGAGGAAGTATTCTGCTTACCCAAGAGGAGGCTGAAACTCTTGAGAAAGAACAGCCAAAGAGTGGTTTTGAGAAGCATACTCAAGTAGTGGAAAACCCAAATGGGAAAGACAAGCAGGTTATACACTATCAGACTAGAAAGTGTAGAACTGCCTGCCAATCTGTGAAGATATGCAAGGAAGCGTATTTTCACATGATTGACAAGTCTGCTTGCCCTGAATGGGAAAAGATGAACAAGTGGGCTTCCAAGAGCAATAGGGAGAGACTTGAATCTCACTTGCAGAAACTTACTGAGCATCTTGGGGGAATTTCATTTACCTATAAGGTGTTTGAAGACTAAGAAACCACAGAGGAGGATGAAGCATAGCCTTTGTCCTCCTTTCTTTTTGCAACCTATTTAATTAGTAACTAAAATGCTTAGCTATGTGTGGTATAATAGTATTAGGAATAATTATATTCTTCCTAATTATAAAGATACTACTTAGGTATAAACCAAGGTTTGACTTAGTAATATCTGGTAACGGATTTATATTATTATTGTGGTATAATAAATATGATGGTAACAATATAAAGGAAAGAGTTTACATAAAACTATTTTGACTATGCTGGAATTTGAATTAAAGAGAGGCAAGAGAGGTAAGAGGTCAAGATGGTCTAAGAAATATCCAAGGAAGAGAATATCCCATAGAGGGGATGAGAAATATGCTCATTGGTTTCCTTATAATTGGGCAGATGATAAATATACCTATCTTTGTGGTGATATTGAAAAGTTTCTTATGGCAAATCTGTCCAGACCTGTAGATAAGGTATTCTCTGAGTTCTTGCAAAGATGCAGAAAAGGGACTGAGATATATAATCTTAGGGAGAAGTTCTACAATATGTTCAAGAACAAAGAGGGTATAAAATATGGAGGTGGATTTTATCTAAGTAATGGTATAATCAACTTCAAGAAAGGAAAACCTCGCCATTTGTTATAGAATAGGAGACTAAAGTCTCACTGACTAAAAATCAACATAAGTTTAACAAAAAAAGCATGAAAACAATTTTAGTAGTTTATACTAATACTGCTCTAACAGCGAAGCAGATTAGTGACAGAAAGATGCAGAAGTATGTCTTTAGGACTGAAGAAGACTTCAAAGAGGGAGACTTGATTGAGTCAAAGGCATATTCAAGCAAGATGCAGGTAGTTGATGTCATTGACAATGACTACAAATATTATAACTCTTCCACTGGTGAGCTGAGGAATGACATCAACTCAACTAGATGCTATCCTATCAAGAAGATAGTACTTAGGGAGGACGATGAACTCACTGTGTATGCTACAAAATGCAATGCGGAATAAAGTTATTTATGGATTATTACTAAAAGTATATGAAGCAAAAAGCATTTAACATAATTATTTCTATTGCAGTGCTGGCAATGGGATTTATCCTTTGCATGGACCATGGGAAGGAGAAAGAGGAAAAGCCTCCTGAAGTGAAAGTAGACTCTTTTGAGTATAGGCAAGACTTTCATAGTAAATCTCCAGAAGATGGATTGATGGAAGCATTAATATACTATGAGGTGCAACATCCTCAAATAGTATATGCACAAGCTCTTATTGAGACTGATAACTTCAAGTCCAATTTATGTTTGAATAGTAATAATCTGTTTGGACTTTATAATAGTAGTAGGGGCAGGTATCATAGATTTGACCATTGGACAGAGTCTGTGATAGCCTATAAGGTTTTCATCCAACGCAGATATAAACCCCCGGAAAACTACTATAAGTTCCTGCAAAGAATAGGATATGCAGGAGACCCTAACTACATTAGTAAACTAAAGAAAATTGTAAACAAGAATGACACGAGAAGAAGTGAATAACTTGGCTTTATCTAAAATAGATGAAACTAAATATCTGATACTAGAGCTTATCACTGGATATGGTAAGACCAAAGTAGCAATAGACCTCATTAATCACATATGTGATAGGGTATTCAAGAATAATGAAAGCTCTACCACTATACTTATTCTTGTAGCTAAAACTGTGCATAAACAGACTTGGAAGGATGAGATTGAGAAGTGGGGAGGTATAAACTCAGACTGTATTACCATTGAATGCTATGAGTCTTTTATGAACTATGAGAACTCATATTTTGATATTGTAGTAGCTGATGAGATGCAACATCTCTCAGAGGCAAGACTGAAAGTATTAGAATCTATCCATATCCATGAGGCTTTCATTGGACTGTCTGCCACTATCAAGAGAGACATGAGGGACTATTTCATTCATAATCATAATGCTGAGGTTATTAAGTGTGACCTCAAAGAAGCTGTTGAGGATGAAGTATTGCCTAAACCGATGGTATATCTATTGCCCTTGACTTTAGATACTACTAGTTATACTTACAAGGTTAAGAAATTTAGTCGTGATATAATCACTACCCAGAAAGGCTATTATGATAGTGTCTCTTCACTTATAGAGTGGTACAAGACTAAGTACTTTAATTCAAGAAATAGGAGGATAAAGAACTTATGGCTTTCAATGGCAGGCAAAAGGCTGAAGTGGTGTGCTGAACAGAAAGAAGCTCTGGTATTATCTCTTCTTGGTAAGTTCAAGAATTACAAGACTTTGACTTTCTGTAGTGGTATTGAACAGTCAGAGAGGTTAGGTAAATACAATATCACCTCGAAGAATAAGGCTTCTGTAAAGAACCTTGAAATGTTTAATTCTAATAAGATTAAGCATATAACTGCTTGTAACATTCTCAATGAGGGTGTAAATCTGACTAATTGTAGGATAGGCATATTCTGCAACCTGAATAGTTCAGAGATTATAGTCAAGCAAAGAGTAGGGCGTATTCTTCGCCATAAGTCTCCTATTATTATTATTCCCTACTTCAAGAATACTAGGGAAGAAGAGTTAGTAGAGAAGATGATTGAAGAGTACAGCAAAGACTCTATAATAACCATAGATAATGTTAATGATATAAAACTATAGTCTGATGAATTATATTATCAATGAAGACATCTGCATAAAGAAAGGTATGGATTTGCCATCCTTGCTTGCAGTGTTATTAGTGAAAACTGGAGTAAATATATCTAAACTATTTAATGACTTGGTAGAAAAACAGATATTAGTGAAAGATATGTTCTCTGGTGGGTTCTTTGTCACACAAAGATGGAATAGTGTATGTTCAGACATCCTACTTAGTGCTGATAAGTCTGTACCCTCTGATGAAAGATTGGTTTCTCTAGTTGATAAGCTAATGGAAATATTTCCTAAAGGAAAGAAAGAAGGCACAACTGTATATTGGAGGGGAAATAGAAAAGACAACAAAGAGAGGCTTCAGAAGTTCTTCAAATTGTATGGAAACAAGTACTCTGATGAACAGATTTTACATGCTGCCAATGAGTATGTTAAGTCCTTTAATGGTCAATATAACTACATGAGGGCACTTAAATACTTCATATGGAAAGATGTGAGAAAGACTAACAGCAATAATGAAGGGTATATCGAAGAGGTGTCTGACTTAGCTTCTTACATAGAAAATGCTGGTCAGGAAGAAACTCTTAGAAATGACTGGGCTACAACATTAAGATAGTATGAAGGAAAGTATAAGTTTAAGAGAAAGGGTTGTTGCTAATCTTGAAGAAAGAAGACAACGAATCCTAGATGGGCAGCTTAATTGTATCCCATCTCCTTTCAAGAGATTCAGTGAAGATTTCATTGGTATTGAGCAAAGTTGCTATTATACCATAACTTCTTTCACTAAGGGAGGTAAATCTCAATTCACTTCCTACACTTTCATCTATAAGCCTCTCATGTTCTGCTATTTTACTAAGGCAGATATTGACATCAAGATATTGTATTTTCCTTTGGAGGAGACTCCTGATAGGATTATGCAAAGATTTATATCTTGGTTACTATTTGACTTTAGTAAGGGCAAGATAAGAGTTAGCCCAAGAGAGTTAAGGAGTACTGTCTCTCCAGTATCTGAGGAAGTCTTGGATATAATCAACAACGAGGAAATCCAAGACATACTTAAGTATTTTGAGGAGCATGTAATCTTCCCTGAAGAAGCTGCAAATCCTACAGGAATATATAAGTACTGTAAGAATTATGCAGAGGAGCATGGCACAGTATATACTAAGACTGGTCAATATAAGGATGAATTTGGCATAGTACAGGACAGGCAAGTGTTTGACAGGTATGAGCAAGATAATCCTAATGAATATAGGTTGGTCATAATAGATACCATCAATCTCATAGATACTGAAAGAGGAATGACTATCAAGCAATCTATGGATAAGCTAAGTGAGTATTGTGCCAAATATCTCAGAAACAGGTATAACTATTCTCCTGTCATTATTCAACAACAAGCATTTGACCAAGAAGGCAATGAGGCTTTCAAGATTGGTAGGATAAGACCTTCCGTTGCTGGATTAGGAGATAGTAAGTACACTTCAAGAGATAGTAATGTGGTTCTCGGATTGTTTTCACCATTTAGATTTGCATTGAAAGAGTATGAGGGATATGATATATCCAAGTTTAAGGATAATATTAGATTCCTTGAAATGATTGTGAATAGAGATGGTGAGATGGGAGGACTATGCCCATTATTCTTTGATGGTGCAGTATGCCAATTTGAAGAACTCCCAAGGCCAGACAACAGCGGTGAAATATCTAAAGTATATGACTATCTAAAACACATAAGAGGTGTAGCAGCTAAGTCATTTTGTAGTTATGGAATGAAGAAAAGGAAAAAGAGCTTGCATAATACTGGATTATTTAGTAAATTCGCAGCCCTTTTCAAGTAAAAGTAACATTATAAAACAAAAACAATGGCAAAAATTCTAGTTTTGGCAAAATCAGGCTTCGGAAAAACTACCTCCTATTGTGGTAGGGAAAAGTTGGGAATTAAGGGTCTTGACCCAAAGGAAACCTATATCATTCAGTGCATTGGTAGAGGTGTTCCTAATCCCAATTTCAAATTGATTGAGGGTAGCATTGGAGTGGATAATGTAGGAAAGCCTACTCAAAAGCTCACAAATGCAAATGCCCTTGCTACAGGCAATAGAGTTCAAGTAGATGGGCTTACAGGGCTTGACAGATTTGCAGCAGTAGCTGAGATTCTGAACATCTTGAAGAAAGCCCCCTACAAGAATATCATCATTGATGATTTCAATTACCTTGCCCAAGACTTTTATATGGCAAATGCCATGAAAGGTGGATGGGATACCCCTAAGCAGATTGGCTATGGAATGGGCTTAGTATTTGATGCTTTCAAGGGATTTCCTGAGGATAAGAATATTATCTGCTGTGCTCATTATGAGGAGTATAAGGATAAAAATGGAGACTCCATTTCCTATAAGTTCAAGACCACTGGAAAGATGGTTGATGACTATATCACTCCTGAGGGTAAGTTTGATATTATCCTCTTTGGAAAGGTAGGATATGACCCTGAAAACAAGAAGCCTATCAAGCATTTTGTGAAAGAATTTGATGGTGAATATCCTGCTAAAGATAGTCTTGGTGCATTGGATGACCTTCCTGATGAGATTCCTAATGACTTATCTATAGTAGTAGACAAGTTAAGGGAAATCTATGGATAGGAATGAGACTATAGAATTATCAAGGTTGGCTGCCTTTGATAAAGTGCCTATACATAAGGCACTTAAAGCAATCACAGACTATTGTCTTGAAAAGGGTAAATCAGATATTGGCATCTCAGTACTGAAAGAGTACTTGGCAAGAGATGTTGTTATGCTAGGGTCCTGCCTAAATCAAGCCTTAGAATACTTTGAAAGAAAGTTTGTGATATGCAAGCTATGGAGTGCTCCCATAAATAATGCGGGGCAAAGAAAGTTATTACAAATCTTTTAATATAAGAAAATATGAAAACATTGACAGTAAGACAGTTTGCAGGTGTAAAAAGAATTGCACAGAATGTTAATCCTTTGGTAGTAAAGAAGAATAAGATTGCTGCCAAGATTGATGAACTCAATGCAGAGTATGATGCTCTGACTGAGGAGATTGAGGGACATGAAATGGGTGTCAAGGCTCTGACTAAAGGCTTCACTAGTGAGGACTTAGTTGTCAAGAAGGTAGAAGATACTGGTAAGACTGATAAGGATGGTAAGCCTATCAAGGTAACTAAGTATGAGCCTAAAGAAGGTGTTGTGGTATTCAATGAGGAAGCTAATGTGTATGAGATTCACGCAGAAGAGCCTGAACCTGAACCTGAAGCTGTTGCTCCTGATACAATAGATGACACTGAGAAGGCTCCTGAAGCTGTAGTAGAAGTTAAGGTAAATGCAGAGTCTTCTTTCCCTGACAATCTTCCTTACTAAAAAACAAGAGAAAATTTACAAGAAGTAGAATTAAACAAGTTAAATAAAATGAAGAAGAATATTGGTTTTAATTTCATGGCCTTTAGTAAAGGAGCAGTATCTACTGAAGGCAATACAGTGAAGAGATATGTAGGTGTAGCGCCTGTATTTGTACTTGGTGTAAATCCTAATAAGGAGGAACTTGAAAAGCTGTATAATACCCAGCTTGAGAATACTCCTGAATATCTCAGTGAAGTTGAAGTAGGTGAGGACAAGCACAAAGTTCCTAATGTGAGAATTGACTTCATTGTCAAGACTGATGCTGAGAAGTGTGGTGGTATTGAGTTTACTACCAAGGTGGCTTTCTTCATTAGGAAAGAACCTAGAATCAACAGAGATGGTAGTAAGGTACAGGTAATTGACAAGTATGGTAGGACTGCTTGGGTAACTAAAGAGCAGTACAAGAACAAGGAGATTCCTGTATATTCTAGTGGCCCTGCAAACATTGACAAGGACTATAGAGCTTGTTTCCATGGAGAGGAAGAGCTTACCAACTTCATTAAGGCATATCTTAACATTCCCAATGTGATGAAGTATGTCAATGAGAAGTGGATTATGGTTGATAATCCTGATGATTGTGAAGCAAGACTTGAGCACGTTGGAGATTACTTCAAAGGTGACTTCAGTGAACTTAGGGAAATTATTGCTCTTCAGCCTACCAATAAGGTTAAAGTGCTATTTGGTGTGAGAACCACTGATGACAATAAGCAGTATCAGGCTGTCTATACTCAGATGTTCTTGAAGAATAATATCACTGACTATAGCAGACTTGACAAGGACTTGCAGGATAGAAAAGCTGCTGGTGCTTATTCTACCACTGAGTTCATTGTAGGAGACTTGAAGGAGTATAATGTTGAAGCTACTGACCTCAGCAACTCTGGCTCAAGTGATATGCCTTTCCCTAAGGCAGAAGAGTCATCTCCTTGGGACTTTGGAAAATAAGTAGTAAACTCTCTCAAAAAAAAAAGTATGTCTGTCAGTAAAGGTGAATCTTCTGTTACTTTAAGTGACATTCTAGAGAAGACGACAGAGGCAAATATTCTGTCATTCTATCTAGGAGTCACTGAAATTCCTTGTATTATACATAGTCCTCTTAGGAAAGATAACAGGCCATCATTTGGCCTGTACTCCTCTAATGGAAAAAGGATATATTTTGTAGACTTTGCAACCAAGGATAGAGGAGGTGTATTTGACCTCCTTTGTCAGATGTGGGGATGCAACTACAGAGAAGTCCTAACAAGGATAAGCAAGGATATGCCAGAGTTCTGCTCCATAGGAACACCCAATGTCCATAAACATATTCCATGTGCTGTGAGAAGTACCATTGAATGCAAAAAGAGTACTGACTTACAATGCAAAGTCAGAGATTGGACATCTTATGATATTGAATATTGGAAATCCTATGGAATAAGTCTTGATTGGCTGAAGTATGCAGAAGTTTATCCCATATCACATAAAATTATCATTAAAGATGGTCATAGATATGTGTTTGGGGCTGACAAATATGCTTATGCCTATGTTGAACATAAAGAGGGGAAGGTTACTCTAAAGATATACCAGCCTTTTAATAAGAATGGATATAAGTGGAGTAACAAGCATGACAACTCTGTGATAAGCCTGTGGACTAAAGTACCTGAATATGGGGAGCAAATCTGCATCTGTTCTTCATTGAAAGATGCTCTATGCCTGTGGGCTAATACAGGGATACCATCTCTTGCTATTCAAGGTGAGGGATATAGGATAAGTGATACTGCAATTAGTGAACTGAAAAGAAGATACAAACAAATCTTCATTTGCTTGGATAATGATGAGCCAGGATTAAAAGATGCTCAGAAGTTAGCTGAGGAAACAGGGTTTACTAATGTAGTATTGCCACCCTTTGATGGAGGAAAAGATATTTCTGACCTTTTTAAGGCTAAAGGAAAAGAAGAGTTCCTCAAAATTATTAAGCCTTTATTTAAAATCAAAGTAATAGATGATGATTGGGATGATTTACCCTTCAAAGTCTATTAAAAAGAAAAACCAAGTAAAAATTAAAACATTATGGAAACTCGTAAAATCACTATCGTTTCAACTAAGAGTTAATCTAAGAAAGTTATCATGTCTTCTGCTACTACTCTTGTAGAACTGAAGTCTGACCTGAGACAAAATGGCATTGACTATGAAGGTATGTCCTTCTTTGAAGGTACTTCTAAGGTAGAGCTGAAAAATGATGCTTCTGTTCTTCCTCATGATGTACCTTGGAAAGGCACTGTTACCAATGAATTAGTATTCATGCTCACCAATACTAACAAGAAAATTAGGTCTGGTGCAATGAGCAGAATGGAGGCATATGCTGAAATCAAGAGAATGGGTCTTCAAGATGCTTGCCTTAAGAAGTTTGGGAAGAACTTCACTATGTGTAAGACTGCTGACCTTATTGCATTGGTACAGAGTAGACAGAGTAATAGTGCTGCAAAGCCTGCTCCTAAAGTTGAGGCTAAGAAGGAGGAAACACCTGTAAACACTCCTGTAGCACCTGCAAGTAATGGTGGTGAGTGTATTGATACTGTATCAAGAGCTGCTATCAGTAAGTTGGTGGAAATTCTTGAGGACAATGGCACAATTGAGGATTATGAGAAAGAGGAGGTGCTTGGTATTCTTGGGGGTGAAGTAGCTGTAACTACTGCAACCTCCGAGGAGTATAAGCCTAAGTCAGCTTCTCCTTACTCTGATGATGAGATTGATGATATGTTTAATGACATGGAAATCTAAGGGCAAAAAAATATGTAATGGTAGGCAGGAGATATAATATCTCCTCCTACTTTTTTTTTACATGAGTATGAGTGAAGAAAATATTAAGCGATTTAATGAAAGTGTACATACACTCTATAATGCTATAATGGATAAACCTCTTCAAGTGCTTGGCATATTCAATGACTTCTTTGGAGCAGACAAAGTTGATATGCAGGGTGTTTGGAATGAAGATAGACTAAGGTCTTGGCTTGAAGTAGAGCCTATTACTTCATATCTCTATAGAGGTAATTCAAATGTAACATCTAGTGAATGGGATACATATCATACTAAGAGTATAATGATGACAGTAGAAGAATATTTTGGGGATTGGGTTCATATCTTTGACATGAAGGAACTCCACAAGGTGATGTATAAGTTAAGAGCGGAATATCAGAGAAAGAAGATATGTCCTGCTCAACCTGATGTATTTAGAGCCTTTGAGTTATGTCCCCTTAAGGACTTGAAAGTAGTTATGTTGGGGCAAGACCCCTATCCCCAAAAGGGAGTTGCTACTGGCATACTATTTGGAAATAGGGCTGATGTGCAAGAGAAAAATTTATCTCCATCTCTACAAATCGTTAAAGAGGCAGCTATAAATTTTGAGATTCCAAAGAATAGTTGTATCTTTGACCCCACTTTGGAGAGTTGGGCAAAACAGGGAATATTAATGATAAATTCTGCTCTCACAGTAGAAATGAATAAGGTTGGTTCTCATGTGATGATATGGAGACCATTCACAATTGCTTTATTAAAACACTTATCAGAGTGTGAGACTGGCATTATTTATGTTCTATTTGGGAGACAGGCTCAAACATTCAAGCCCTACATTAACAAACAATTCAATAACATTCTTGAAATTGAACATCCAGCATACTATGCAAGGCTCAATAAGAGGATGCCATCTGAATTGTTTGCTACTATAAGTAATATGTGTAAAGACAAATATGGAGTACCAATTAAATGGTACCAAGAGTGCTAAACAATAAAAACAAAAAGACAATGAAAAAGTTCTATTTGAAGAATGGCAAAGAAGTGCAGGTTGGTGACACTATCACTAAAGTAATCAAGACAAAACATCCTTTGCTTGGTGAGGTCGCTATGGTAGAAAAAAATGTAGTAGTTACTGAGGCAGCTTTGCCTAAACTGATTGAGAAGGGTATTATTACTACCTCACTTGGTTCTGATTTTGATGTGGATAAGGTTAAGCCTGCTGAGTCACATATGAATCTTCACTACTATGTTGAAAAGCTGGCAAAGAAATTTAACTGGAAGGTAGAGAAAATGTATAACTACCTCAATACCATTGACAGTGTATATCCTGTTGCTGCATTCTCCATGATACTCAGAGAAGTAGCTATTGAGCTTGACAAGAAGTATGAAGACCACATTGAGAAGAGTCCTGAAATCTATGTAATCTCCATGCTTGATGGAAAGATTACCAAGGCTAACAAGGCTCACATCAAGAACTACAGAAACTTTGCAGCATTTAGGTCTATTGAAGACGCTAAGACAGCTTGTAGCATTGTAAGAGAAATCCTTAAAGAACTATTCAAAAGTGGCAAATAAGAAAATTAGAAATGCTACACAGAGCAGTTCTGAGAGTATAACATTCAAATCCCAGTTGGAGAAGAGTATATATGATACTCTTCTTCAACAGGGGTTTACTCCTCAATATGAACCAATTACTTTCACTTTGTGGGATGGTTTTGCTCCTATTACTCCTTTTTATGATAAGGAAACTGATAAACAAAATCAGAAAAGAGCTGAACTTCTAGGTAAGAAAGTGCCTAAGATACTTGTAAAAAAGGAAGGAAAAGTTATAGGTATTAGATATAAACCAGACTTTTACTTCAATTATAATGGCTTGGATGTTTATATTGAGGCTAAAGGAATTGAAAATGATGTCTTCTATATCAAGAAGAAGATGTTTATAAAGTATCTTGATGATGTATTGGTTAGTACTGGAAGGAGGTCTATATACTTTGAAGTTTACACCAAGGGACAGCTCTTACAGGCAATAGAAATAATTAAAGACTATGCAACAGAATGTGATTCACAAACTGATACAACAAGCTAATAAATTGCCTGTATTGGAATATGACCCTAATCCTATTATCTTCAAGGATAATGTGGATGCTACTATAAGAGAGGTAAAACAAAGACTTGGGATTTTACAGACTCTTAAAGCAGAAATAGATTACCGATTAACTTTAACTCATGCAGATGATGAAGAGTTTACGTGATATTTCATGGCAAGTAAGTGAAGAGGAGTATAGAGCAGACTCTGCACTTAGCTACTCTACTCTTGCAAGATATGAAAGGGAGGGATTTAATAACTTGGATAAGCTATTTGACAGGATAGAGACCCCCTCCCTTACCTTTGGCTCTGCTGTAGATTCTATCATTACAGGTGGGCAAGAGGAGTTTGATGAAAGGTTCATGGTAGCTGAATTTCCCTCAATGCCTGACTCTATTGTGAAGATAATAAAATCTTTGTATAAACAATATGCTGGAACATATAGGAGCTTGCTTAATATACCTGATAGTTCAATTATTAGAGAAACTGAAGACCAAAACTATCAAATGAATTGGAAGCCTGAAACAAGGGCTAAGGTTATCAGAGAAAAAGGTACTGACTACTATAATTTATTATTTGTAGCAGGTGATAGGTGTATCATAGATACTCAGACTTATCAGGATGTAGTTAATGCAGTTAGGGTATTGAAGGAAAGTAGCTCTACCAAGTTATACTTTGCAGATGACAGTCCCTTTGAGCCTGATATTGAAAGATTATATCAGTTGAAGTTTAAGGGAGAGTTTGATGGTATAACCTATAGAAATATGGCTGACTTAATTATAGTCAATCATAAAGAGAAATGGGTTAAGCCAGTAGATTTGAAAACAAGTTCCCATACAGAGTGGGACTTTTATAAGTCCTTTGTAGATTGGAGATATGATATTCAAGCCAGACTATATTGGTCTATTATAAGACAAAATATGGATAAGGATGAGTACTTCAAAGACTTCAAGCTGCTTGACTATGATTTTATTGTGGTCAATAAGAGGACTTTAACCCCTCTTGTATGGAACTGTCCCTTTACTCAAGCACAAGGTACATTGAGATTTGGTAATAATTCTCAAATTGAAATGAGGAGTCCCTTTGAGATAGGAAAGGAGCTTAATTCCTATCTCACTTCTAGACCAAAAGTGCCTATGGGAATTAATGAGACTGGTACTAATAATTTAAGAGATTGGTTAAATAAACTATGAGTGGTTGTAGCAGTGGACAAGCAGGTAGTCAATTTTGTGATTCTTGTAGTGACTACTCCTGTAGTAGTAATCCCCACTATATATCTTCTTACCCAAATGAAGATGCAGTAGAGTGTGATATATACGAGGGAGTAGAACATCTAAAAGGGGTTAAAGCCCCAAACATTCCTATAGTAGATATAAAAGAGGAGACCCAGAATCAAATTAGAAAATTATGAGACAATTTTGATAATCTTTAATTGTTATAATTATGCAGGTAATAAAAAGAGACAAAAGCAAAGAAGAATTTGACATCAGTAAGATTAATAGAGCTGTAAGAAAAGCATTTGAGTCTTGTAATAAGAAGATGCCTCAATATCTTGGAGATATGATTCATGCCCTATTTAGTACCTTGGAAGGAGATACAATAGGTATTGAAGAAATCCAAAATAAAGTTGAGGATATACTTATGAATGAGAAGCACTTTGATGTAGCAAAGAGTTATATCATTTATAGAAATAAACATGAAGAGTCTAGGTTCATTAGAGGAAGAATTGATTATATGTCTAACTATGAAGATTCTGATGATAATGCTGCTAGTTCTTCAGAGACTGACCCTAATGCTAATGTAACTCAGAAGAATGTTGCCAATCTTGATGGAGAAGTTTATAAGGTAGAGAATAGAATTATTCAGAGACAGAGAATGAAGGATGAACTTAATGTCCTTTATCCAGAGGTGGCAAAGCAATATAAAATAGATGTTGAGAATCATATAATCTATCCTCATGATGAAGCTAGTGTACCTACTTTGAAGTTCTATTGTCAAGCAGATTCTCTTTACCCACTTATGACAGAAGGTGTAGGTAATATAGATGGTATAACACCCTCCCATCCTAATGATTTACCATCATTTAGTGGACAAATAACTAATCTTGTCTTCTTGCTTTCTTCCCAATGTAAAGGTGCAGTAGCTTTTGGAGAATATTTCATTGTTCTAAACTATTACATTATTGCAGAGTTTGGGGATAAATGGTATGAGAAGCTTGATTGTGTTGTAACAAATTCTCATTGTAAGGTTCAAAGGACAGTCAGAGATATAATAGAGAAAGCTTTCAAGCAGTTTATCTATGGTGTCAATCAGCCTGCTGGTAATAGGTCATATCAAAGTCCATTTACAAATGTATCTTATTATGACCATACATACTTCAGTTCACTGTTTGGAGAGTTTTACTACCCTGATGGAACTAAGCCTGAGTGGGCTGCAATTAATGTTCTTCAGAAGATGTTTATGAAATTCTTCAATAAACTCAGAACCAAGAAGATTTTGACCTTCCCTGTTGAAACATTGGCAATGGTTCATGATGGCAAAGATATTATAGATAAGGAATATAAAGATTTCTGTGCAGAAATGTATGCAGAAGGACACTCATTCTTTACCTATATTTCAGATAGTGCTGATAGTCTTGCATCATGCTGTAGATTGAGAAATGAGTTTACAAAGAATACATTTAATCCTACATCAGGTCTTACTGGTGTTATGACTGGTAGCTGTCATGTTATCACTCTTAACATTAATAGGATTGTTCAGGATTGGTTTACATTCATCAATCATCTTCATTATGGAAATACAGGTGAAAACTTAAAACCAAATGAGGTGTTTAATAGGAAGTGTTCTCTATCTAATTATCTAGTAGGTATTCTAGAAAGAGTATATAAGTATCATATAGCTTATAAGACTATGCTCTATGAGCAAGAAGAGAAAGGTATGTTTGCAGCTTGTAATGGTGGCTATATACACATGAACAAGTTGTATAGCACCATTGGCATCAATGGCTTGAATGAAGCAGCTAAGTTCTTAGGTTTTGAGGTGTCTAATAATCCTGAATATATTAAGTTCTTGCAGTTGATTCTTGGCACTATTAAGGAACATAACAAGTTACATTCTATCCATGACAAGAAGAGACCTTTCTTGTTTAATTCTGAGGTAGTTCCTGCTGAATCTCTTGGTGGTAAGAATTATAGATGGGATAAAGAGGATGGCTATTGGGTTCCTGAAGATGAAAATCTTTATAATTCATATTTCTTTGATGCCCATGATGATACTTCAGTACTAGATAAGATGATTTTGCATGGAAGGCAGACAGCACAATATTGTGATGGAGGCTCAGCTTGTCATATTAATCTTGAAGACCACCTTAGTAAGGAACAATATCTCAAACTGATAGACTTTGCAATAGCTAATGGAACCAACTACTTCACATTTAATATTCCTAATAGTGAGTGTGATGATTGTGGTTACATTACTAAGCATCCTATTACTGAGTGTCCTAAGTGTCATAGTAAGAACATTACTCAATATACAAGAGTGATTGGTTATCTTAGACCTATTAAGGCTTTTGGTAAGGATAGACAAATAGAAGCAAATAAAAGAGTTTATAGTAAAGATGTTGAAGTATGTTGATACTAAGGTAGTCTTTGCGGAGATACCTGATGAAATAACTCTTGCTATCAATATAAGTGGATGCCCTTGTAATTGCAAGGGTTGCCATTCATCATATTTAGCAGAGGATATAGGAGAACCTCTTGATTTACAACACTTAACTAATCTTATTGATAGTAATAAGGGTATAACTTGTGTTGGTTTAATGGGAGGTGATGCTAATCCAAGTGAAGTAGATGATATTGCACAAGACATCAAGGAATACTATCCAGAGTTGAAAGTTGGATGGTATAGTGGTAGACAGGAGCTTAGTAAGGATATTGAACTTAGTAATTTTGATTACATAAAACTTGGGCCATATATTGAAGAATTTGGTCCACTTAACAGTAAAACTACTAACCAAAGATTCTATAAGGTTAATGGTAAGGAGTTGGTAGATATAACAAGTAGATTTTGGAAACATGAAACTGAAAATTAAAGTAAAAACATTAATTGAGGGCTGTATGCCCAGTGTTATTGACAAGGGTGACTGGATTGACCTTATCTGTGCTGAGGATGTAATTCTTAAAGCTCCTCAATCAGGTGTACTTAGAGAAAAAAAGAATGAACATGGCGTAATTTCTAGAGTAAGAAATGTGGAAGCAGAAGTAACTTATATTCCTCTTGGAGTTGCAATGAAACTGCCTAAGGGATATGAGGCTGTTGTTCTTCCTAGAAGCAGCACTCCAAAGAAGTTTGGAATTATGTGTGGTAACTCAATGGGAGTTATTGATAATAGCTATTGTGGTAATAAAGATGAATGGAAATTTCCTGCTGTAGCTATTAGACCTACTTCTATTGAGAAAGGCACTAGGATTTGTCAATTCAGAGTACAGTTATCTCAAAAAGCCACTACATGGCAAAAAATCAAATGGTTGTTTACATCAGGTGTTAAACTTGTAGAAGTAGATGACTTAGGTAATGACAACAGAGGTGGATTTGGGAGCACTGGAGTAAAGTAGTAACTAAAAAAAGCATGAAACATGGTATTGAAAATAGTTATAATCTTGCTTGCAGTAGCCATTTTGGCTATTATTATCAATGGTATTGAGGATTGTCGTAAGCAAAAGAAGAGAGAAAATATGTCCTTTAGAGAGGCAATGGACTTGGTAGAATTGCCTGTTGTAACTTTCTATAATAAGGATACAAAGTTAAATTTTCTCTTAGATACTGGCAGTGACCTTTCCTATATTAATAAATCTATCCTACCCTCCTTAGATTATAAGGAAATAGATGAAAGTAGGAATATCATAAGTGTAGGAGGTAATTCACAGAGTCTTGGATGCTGTGATATGACAGTCACTTATAAGAGTCAAAAGTTTATTGATAGGTTCTATGTCAGTGACCTTAATGAAGCCTTTGGAGCTATAAAGGCAGAAACAGGAGTACAGATTCATGGCATCTTGGGAAGTAAATTCTTTGCAAAGTATAAGTATATTCTTGATTTTGAAAGTTTAACCGCATATTCTAAGAAATAATGAAAGATTTGATTAAGTTGAGGTCAAGAGGTGGAGCTGAAAACTACCTTAAGAAGTTGATAAAGAAGGGTGATTCTGAGTCACTTACCTATGTACTTGAGACTGATAGTCCCTATCTTAGGACAGGTGAAGTAGCTAATGGGAGAAAGTTCATTGACCCATCTGGTGGACCAATGATTGTAGTAGGTGATTATCTTGAAGAAGCCAATGCTGTTGTAGAATCTATAGACTTTGCAGAAGGATATGGTTGGACTATAACTTTTAAGAAATGATATATTTTGTTACTGGTGAGAGGAAGCTATTTGAATTTCCTGAAGCTAAGTATAAATGTATTTCTGTAGAAGAGAGTTTCAATATATTGGAGCCTTTGCAGATTGTAGGTTTGGATACTGAGACTACAGGTACAGAGATATGGCAAGGTATGTTACTTACCCTCCAGCTTGGCAATAGGGAGAATCAAGTAGTAATAGACTGCTTGACTGTTGATGTCAAGAAGTATAAAGACTATCTTGAAAGTGACAGATTATTCATTATCCATAATGCAAAGTTTGACTTGAGATGGCTGTATAAGGAACATATTGTAGTCAGAAATGTCTATGATACTTATTTGGCTGAAAAGATTCTATTTCTTGGATTCCCTCCAGGTATTGTATCTCTCTCTTTGCAGGCTTGTTGTGACAGGTATTTAGGTATTTATCTTGACAAGACTGTAAGAGGGCAGATACATGCTGGGATGACAGAAGAGGTTATAATTTATGCTGCAAATGATGTAGTGCATCTTGAAGATATTATGAATTTACAGCTTAACACTATCAATGCAAGAGGTCAGAAAGTGGCACTTGACATTGAGAATGAGTTTGTAAGGGTTCTTGCATATATTGAGTTTTGTGGTATTAAACTTGACCCTGTCAAGTGGAAAGCTAAGATGGATAAGGATGCAGAGAGGTTAAGGGTAGCTGAACAGAAACTTAATGAGTGGGTAGTGGATTATGTAATGAAGAAGGGAGATACCTCTAACATTGCGAGAAACTATGATACTAACAGAAGAGGCAAAAAAGCTAAGCTGGCTGATAATGTATATGTAGTTATTCCATCTCCTTCATTGTTTTCTGAATATGATACTGGCCCTCAATGTATAATTAATTGGAATAGCTCCAAACAGGTTATCAGATTGTTTGAAGAACTTGGATTTGATTTATTGGTCAAAGACAAGAAAACAGGCAAGATGAAGAAGTCTGTGGAGTCTAAGTTTATAGAATTGCAAGCTAATAAGAGTACTATAGTACCTTTGTACTTGGAATACTCAGCAGCTTTTAAGGTAGTCACATCCTTTGGCCAAAACTTCCTTGATGCAATTAATCCTGTAACACATAGAATACATCCTACATTCAATCAAATGATGGATACTGGTAGATTAAGTTGTGGCTCAGGTGGTAAAGGCAAAGGAGGAAAGACCAAGGATGATGATGTTGCAGAGGAGGAAGATGGAAGCAAGGATACTTCTATACAATCAAATGATAAAAGTGTCAATGTGCAGCAACTTCCTGCTACAGAAGAGACAAGAGCAGCATTTGTTCCTGAAAAGGGGCATATGCTTATAGATTGTGACTATGGAGACCAAGAGGGACATATATTCACTGAGCTATCTAATGATAGGGAGTGGATTGCATTTTATAATGACCCTAATAAAAGAGATGGGCATTCCTTTGTAGCCAAAATGTGTTTCCCCAAAGAACTCAATGGTGTAGAGGAGAAAGATGTCAAGGAAGTAAGAAAAGACTTAAGGTCTTTGGCTAAGAAGGCAAGGTTCTGTTTCAATTATAATGGCCAAGCCCCCACAATGGCAACCAATTGCAATATCCCCATAGACTTTGCAACTGAGATATATAACAACTACTTCAAGAGGTTTAATGGTATAGCAAGCTATTTCAAAGTCCAAAAGAGAGATATGTGGAATAAAGGATATATCCTAATTTCAAAGATAACTGGACTTAGGGCATACATCTATGACTATCCTATACTGAAGGGCATTGAAAGAAGAAAGAATGGTATGGAGGATTTTTGGGATATATATAAAGCCTCTAGGGATAGTGGCAGAGTAGTATCCGAAATACCACCAACTATTATGCAAGAGATTGCCAAGAGGTTTGCTCAAGGAAAACCTATTGAAGAAATAGCTGTTACTTACTCATATAAGGTAAAGAAAGCAAGTAAAGTTGAAGAAAGGTTCATAGACATTAACAGGGAAACTGTATATGTGTCTGTGATGAAACACTTATGGAAGAGAAAGAGTGCATCTGATAATCAGTCATGCAATTATCCCTCACAAGGGACAGCTGCTGCAATGACTAAGATTGCTGGTATCAGGTACTTCAATCACCTAGTCAAGGATGGTTTGATATTTAAGGTACTCATACCTAATGATGTGCATGATGAATACCTTATAGAACCTCCTGCTGAAATAGCAGAGCAGGAAGCCAAGAAGCTGAGTGAGTGTATGGAGTATGCAGCTAGAATTTTCTGTAAGAAAGTGACCATCAAGGCTGAGCCTGAAATTGCAGACCATTGGGTACATTAAGTGTATATGGAAGAGTGTGAAATCATAGGTATAGTATCAGTGGTAGCCATCCTGTATGGGGTGGCTATACACTATCTTGCTAAAGAGGCAAGGAAATATAACAATTTTAATAAATGGAAACAAAAATAAACCCTGAATATCAGAAACTGATAGATATTATAGAAGGAGTCTTATCTTCCTCTGTATTTAGTCAAGAAATGAAACACCGTCTTCAAGTAGTAAAAGACGGGCTTATTCACTTAGGTTCAAGACCTAAATTGAGTGATAGTGTGGAGCAGTTCATGGATATTACCGCTAATATGGCTAAGACTTATACAGCCAAGAACCATGACTATGGCAATAGCTTTGAGCAATCCCTTGATAAGTTTGGTCTGGTAGCATCTATTGTAAGGATGGGAGATAAAATGAATAGGATTGAATCTCTCAGCAAGAAAGAAGCAGAGGTTAAGGATGAGTCTATTAAAGATACTCTCTTGGACCTTGCCAATTATGCTATTATGACTGTAATGTGGTTAAATAGGAGTTAACATGACATTTATAATTCATTTTAAAGATGGTCATAGGGAAACCTATAGTAATAGGTATGATGAGGATGTAGAGCATTAGAGGGATGCAGCTTGGGATGATGTCTATGCTGCATTTCCTGATGCTGATTATATAGAATCATTTTAATACGTTAATCATTATGAAAGTAAAGATTGAAATAACAGAAGGTTGTACTAGTTATTCCTATACTATTAATGATATAGAATGGGTAGACTTAGTAGACAAAGAATCAGATTATTATAATCTTGAACTTGCTGATAAAGTATGTGAAGAACTTCTTAAACAGGCACAAGAACAATATCAATTGCCAAATTGGATAATGGATTACTTATGGGATGGTTGTAATACTACTTGTGAGCAATATACTTTTACTAAATTAGTTAAAAATAATAAAGACACTAAAGAAGAATATCTTGGACATTGTAAACAATGTGGTGATATGATTTATAGATGGACACTTGAACTTGATATTTCATAGCTTCTTATAATAGTGAACATTAATTAATAGACTTTTATATGACTCTAAATGAATATTTATTATTGAGATTTAATAAAAGTAACCATCCTAAGTATAGAAAGTATGCGACAAAGTGGATAAGAAATTTAACTTCAGACCAATTATCTTACTTTAGAAAAGAAATGATTAAATCAATTATAATAGGAGGGTAAAAAGATAAGTGGAATTAAGCTTATTGTTAAAATAAAGGCTAAAGAGACTCTGAAACTATCCAACCACCTAAGGACATTTATTTTTGAACAGGAGTGTGGTGAATTGAGTAACTATACTCCTGCTCAGAAGAAAATCCTTAGAGATGCTTTGTTAGTTTTGGACTCTGTGGTCAGCAAGAGTAAATAATATGACAGAGAAGCAACTGAAATGGCAGAAGAGGAATAGAATACTTTGAAGGTTAAAAGGTATGGTAGGCTTTTCATTTGAGGAAGGAGTACTTACACCTCTTGAGAATGATAGGCTGAATACTGCCTTTAGCATCATTAGAGGAGTAGTCCAAGATTCAGTAGAGTCAAGTATTGAATTAGGATTTAATGCTAAGAGGAGGTGTCCCCTTTGTGGGAAACCTGTTGTGGAAGGCAGTGAATATTGTAAAAAACATAAGGAATATATGGAGGAAAGACAATGCCAAAGATAATTTTATGCCGAGGTATTCAAGGTAGTGGTAAGACTACATGGGCTAAACAATGGGTACTTGAAGACCCTGAACATAGAGTAAGGTTCAACAATGATGACATCAGAAATATGTTGGGTAAGTATTGGGTTCCTAGTAGAGAAGGTCTTATAAAGGACTTAAGGAATTTATTCCTGTGGAAATCTATGTCTTATGGGTTTGATGTTGTTATTGACAATATGAATCTCAATCCTAAGGAATTAGAGTACTATAATAGAGTGCTTGATGATTGGAACAATCCCAAAGGAGTAGTACCTGATGTGTTTAGACCAAAGTATGACCTTGAATTTAAGAACTTCTTTACACCTCTTCAAGAGTGTATAGAGAGGGACTCAAAGAGACCTAATCCAATAGGAGAAGAGGTCATAAGAAAGACTTACGAAAAGTATAAAGACATTCTGAAAGTATAGTATGAGACAATATACATCAAGAGAGTTCATAAAGATAGTGAAATTTAATGGCTTCTATTATAACAGACATAATGGAGACCATGCTATCTATGTGAATGATAAGGGAAGGCATATCAGCATACCTAAGAATCTTGAATGTGTAATTGCTCGAAGACTAATAAAGGAGAATAGCCTGGAAGTAAACATTAAAAGGAAAAGAAAAGATGTATGATAACTACAATTACCCATTGGGAGCAGATAACCCTGATGCCCCTTGGAATCAAAAGGAAAACCCTGAAAGAGAAATTGAGGTCACGGTTAGTGTAACTTTAAGTAAAACCATTAAGGTTAAGGTATCTGACTATGACATCATTGACTCTGGAAAGGATGAAGATGGTGAATATTTCGAGGATATAGACTACTCAAACTGTGACCTTAAAGGTGCAGTTGAAGAGCAGATTGTATTACCTCAAACTGCTCACATGTATGTTAAGAGCAACCCAAAAGTGCATGAAGATTTAAGTAATTGGTGTGTTGATGACCTTGAAGTAAATTTGGAGGAATAATTATGGAAAGATTAGTTGTAATGGACTTCTCTGATAGCAGTGTAACTATATATGAAAATCCTGAAGATAAGAGTACAGAAGAATTACTTAAAGAAAGAGGACATAATATAGATGAATGTAGTGTTATGTTTTGTGAAAGTGTAACTATAAATTTGAAATAATGAAGTTGATTAAACCTTATTTTGAAATATGGGAACAGTCTGCTGGTCTTGAAGGAGTTTATAAACAGATTGAGAAGGTAGGTAGAGTATGTTATAAGTCTGAGGATAAGATAACAGAAGATTCTGCTAAGCCATTTGTAAATAGAATGATTAAGTCTGGTCATGGTGCAATGTTGGAACATGGTACTGTGTATTTATTTTGTCCTACTGAAGAGTATGTAGATTCTAATGGTGATGTTCAGTACTATAATCCTTTAGAAAAATATCAAAACAATAATTATTCTGCTTTAGTAGATAGTAATGAAGGAATATATGTTACTACCAATCTTCGTGTTCTTGTAGAGAATGGTTGGATGGGTGATTTACAATATCTTTGTGAACCTACAGAGTTCCATGAAAAGAGAATTACTGTACACTTTGTATGTGACAGAGGTGTATCCCATGAATTTGTAAGGCATAGAGTAATGTCTTTTGCTCAAGAAAGTACAAGGTATTGCAATTATTCCAAGGATAAGTTTGGTAATGAGCTTACCTTTATTATTCCTGAATGGTGTCCTGAAATTAGAGAGGGTTCTAACAAAGGATGGGACCCTTGCAGTATATACGACAAGTTGTATCTACAGCACCTACAAAATGCAGAAAATACATACTTTGCTTTATTAAAGCAATGGGATGAAAGAGTGCCAGATAAGAGATATAAATCTGGATTCAAAAATAATCCTTGGACTCCCCAACAAGCAAGAGCTGTTTTACCAAACTCCTTAAAGACAGAATTGGTTGTAACTGGATTTACATCTGATTGGAATCACTTCTTTGACCTAAGAGCAAGAGGCACTACAGGTGCTCCACATCCTCAGGCTAAGGAATTAGCAGAACCTTTAATGGAGGAATTTGTTACAAGAAAGTATATTAATAACTAAAATAACTAAAAAGATTATGGCTATTGAGCAAATAAATCAGTTAAAGCGAGGTTCTATTATTAGTGAGAGTTCTCACTATATTGTGAACAGAGTGTTAGGTTCTACAGCCCATCTTAAACACTTTGAAAGTGGTGAAGATGTCCAAATTGGCATTAGTTACTTAAAGAACTACACTAATTCTGCTGACCTTTATGATACTACAGTAGAGGTGACTAAGGAGGATAAGAAAGATGGTACTCTTGGTATTAGGAGTATCTTTGAGAATATCCACTCTAGTTAAGTATTCACTGTATGTTTTAAGAAGCAGGATAAGCCTAAGAGTAAGAGAAAGTTACAGGAAGAGATTGATGCTATTGTAGAGCAGTTCTCAGATAGTATTGACACAGTTAAGAACAACAAGAAAGGTGTTGCAAATGCAGCAAAGAACCTTATTACTAAACTGGTTAATAATCCTGTACTCCCTTATGAAGAGGGTGAAGACAGAGTTCTTAGAGGCTACAAGATTCAATTTGAATCTAGGGATGGCAGATATGATTGTGTGGACATGGATATTGTCAGGACTGATAAAGAGTCTGGCATTAGACCTGTTAATATAAACACAATCAAATGGCTTATATTTAATGGTGTGAAATACATTGTTAAATAAGTCAATTGATAAAGGAGGATAAGTTAAGTGCTTATTCTCCCTTAACTTTTTCCCATAATACCTTGTGGGAAACAAACATTTTAATTACCTTTGCATAAACTAATAACTAATCAAATATGAGTACAACTTGTTATACTCCTGTAAAAGGAGTAGATGATGTTATAGCATCTAAAGTGGCCAATTGGTCTGCTAATAGAGTAGCTACACTAAGAGGTATGTATGATGATGCTCATCCTAATGCACCACTTGATACTTCAAATATTGAAGAGGCTGCCAGTAAATTGGTATCCTATAGAAAAAAGTTGGCTATCTCTAATGCTAAAGCAATAAATACATTTGGCTCTAATCTAGCTAGCACATATGAACATCTACTGGATACATTTAGTGCTGAAGACAGATTCAATAGAGTAAACATGATTGCATATATGTTCTCTGAAAGACTAAGTGAATTTCAGGAAGTTAACCCTTCTCTCAGCAGAAGAGCTATTTGCAATGGATTTACTGTGAATGGGAAGGTGAGAGGAGGACAAACTATGCTATTTGAGTCCCTTTACAATGAAATATTAGATTACTATGCAGAAGCAGTAGAAGAGGGTGAAACCCATGATGCTGATGAGTATAGAAAGGTAATAGAAAATTGGTCAGCTCTAGTTGCATATGCAAGAATGAGACTAAGGGACACTGAAGAATTAAAGTTAGGAAATAAATTAGAGTACGCTGATGATGCTAACCCTGATAACTTTGGTGATAATAATTTATCTGACCTATATGACGCAGACGAGGCAAAAAGGGAAGGATGGCAAGAAGTAAATGATTACCAGTCTGCATTTGGTTCTATAGGTAAAGAAGTAAGAAGGTTTTTAGGAACTTTGCAGAAGATTGAAAATGGGGAAGAAGTTATAGATGATTTAGGATTCCCTGTTATGCTTGACCCTGTAAAGGCACATCAGTCTCTTTTAGATATACTAAGGGGAGCAGACTCTGAGACTAGAATGATGAGTATGCTAAGAGAAGCATCTCAGTCACAAGAGTGGCTTAACCCTGTTATAGAAGGTTTTGAGGATGATAACCTACTTAAAACTCAGTTCTATGTAGACTTTAAGAAGGCATTCCAGCCTTACTCTATATTGCTTGAAGAGTTTTCTAATGGACTTAGAACCTTCAAAACCAAGTTACTTAATAGAGTACAGAATCTTCTCTCTGGAAAATATATGACCAGAGTGATGTTAGGAAAGCCTGTTAATTCTAGAAATTCAATATATGATTCTAATGGAAATGTTAATTGGGAAAACTTACAGAAACTTAGAAGTCTTGTACATGAGTATCTAGATAACAAGCAAGAAGTATTTGCTGGTGTGCAATCTAGCAAGCCTGCAAAGTTCTATATAGCTAGGGGACCTGAGAGAGTGTCTAGAGCTGAGCAAAAAAGAGTATTAGTGCAGATGACAGAAGCTCTTGGAATTGACATTGATAGTGCTACTTTAGATAGAATAATGTCTAATCCCAGAGACCTAAGAAATTTGACTAATAACATAAGAGACACCTTTACTCAAGCATTTGAAAGGGTACTAAATAAAGCTACCTTGGATGCTATGGATAGTGGCAATTACTCCTCTATTTCTAGCCAAAAGTATAAGAATGTCTTAAAGGCTAATTATGCTGCCTCTACTGCTAAGCAAGGTGCTGTCAGAGAGAAAATTGATAAAATCTTGACTGTGGTTAGTAAGAATAGAGAGGGGCTTAGGCTAGAGAGTAGGGTAAGATACAAGGATAGGAAAGGTAAAGGAGTTACTTTATTCAGCTATGTTCTCCCATCATATCTTAGTGACCTCATGGATAGTGTTGAGGGGTATGTTAAGGCTAGAGATACTCAAGGTCTCAGAAAGATGCTAGAGGAGAAGTACCTAAACTCCTCCTACTTCAGAGATAATGGAGTTATCCTTAACAAATGGCTTGAAGAGTTATACAATAGTGACTTGTCAAAGGATGATAGTTTTGCAGCTAATTTTAGCTGGAATAGATTCCTTGGAGATGCTAATGATAACTTCGAGAATTTTACCAGTAAAAAGCACGCTATAGCAATGCTGTTTGACTTCTTTTCTGACAGACAACAAAGTCCAAATAGCAAATATGCACACTATCCTGTTTTCATTCTAGGTGATAGCGGAGTGTCTAAAAGCATAAGAGCTAGAAGATATTCAGCTCAGGAGATTTTAGATGGTCTGTATAATGTGTACAGGCAAGAGTGTAGAAGGATGTCTTTGACTAGAGCAGCTAATGAAAAGCTCAAGAGAGATGGATATTCCGCTATTGATAACTTTTCTGAGAAAGAGAATGAGTTTACATTCCTTCCTTTCTTAAACCAATCTTTCAAAGGGAGAGACATTTCCAGCATCTCTGAGAAAGAGGTTAAAGATGCTATTAAGTCTTATATGAACCAAGCTGTGAAAGACTTCAAAGTTAAACTTGATGAGCTTGGAGTTCTTAACACTGTAACTAAGACTGTACAAGGCAAAGAGGTAACTTCATACGAGTACCTTAGTCAGGAGGCTAAAAGTGAGGAGGAGCTTGATAGAAAGCTAGCAGATTTCTATTGGAATACAAAGTTTGCTACTATACAGCAACTCCAAATGATGACCATAGACCCTGCATATTATAAAGGAACAAAAGACCTTCAAAAGAGATACAAGGAGATTCATGCTCCAGGTAAGCCCTTAAGTCTTGAAGCTAGAGACTTCAACGGTGAGCTTTATAGTGCTGATGGTATTGAGAGATGTGTGTACTTCGATGATATTGAGGTAGCAGCAAATCCCGCATTCCTTGAAGCAATAAAAGCTCATTTTGGAGAAGACTTAAGATATGCAAAGTACCTGAGTAATACTCTTACTGATGGACAAGGATATAGAACTCTTGATTCTTATAGGAAAGTTAAAGGAATGTCAGGAGAGTGGACTAGGGAAATGGAAAATGCCTATAATGAGATTAAATCTCTTAGGTCTAGATATGGAAAGGAAGATGATATAAGTCCTGAGGACTTAAAGAAAATTGCTGACTTAGCCATAGTTTTCCAGCCTATGAAGCCTTACATGTACACTATTGAAAACTATGCTATAAATGATGCAGATGTTCTTAAAATCCCTGTTCAGCACAAATATGCTGAAGCTGTATTGATTCCTGAATTGCTCCCTAAAGGAAGTAAGCTCAGAGATATGGCCTACTGGATGGAAGAACATGTGGATGAGAATGGCAAGTCTGCCCCTATAGACCTTATTGGTTCTACCAAGATTGTCAAGGTAGGAGGATTTGGTTCTACTGCTATAGATTATGAAACTAATGATGAAAATCTTTATGTAGATTCTAATGGTAATGTCATACCTGTAGCATCTGGAAAGGCTCTTACTAGAGAGAATCAAATGAAAAATGATAACTTTTCAAAGCTTGCTGTTCCTATTAAGGGCTTAGACAAGTTACATTCAAATTTGAGTAAGGCTTATGTCCATCAGTTGAGTTATAGTGACTATAGAATACAAACTAATGTGCCAGAGCATATAAATAGTTCACAGCTATTTGGTACTCAGGTTAGAAAGTTAATCATGGCACATATAAAAAAAGGTGATTATCATTATAAAGATTACATAGGTGGAAATAAAATCAATCTTGGTGGCAAGTTAGGAGTTACTTGGCTCAATGGCAGAAATCTTGTTGCCTTCTACAACTCACTTATAGTGGCAAATATATTAGAGTCCTATGATTCTTTTGCAGCAGAAGCTTCTGACATAAAGAAACTTAGTGATAAATTATTACAAACTACTATAAGCAATAGTAGAGAGTCTATGGATAATATGCTGGCATATTCTTTGACAGAGGATGATAGGTTCTTAATGCCCTTATTTGAGGGTGGTTTGGAACATGATTCAGCAGCTATGTTATTTAGCATGTTTAAGAAGATGGTCAATAAGCAATCCATAAAAGGAGGCAGTGCTGTCCAAGTATCTGCAATGGGAATTAAAGGATATGAGGAAAGCGGAGACCTTGAATATGTAGTAGACCCTAAGAACCCTAATAACATCTTGTATGCCCAATGTGAGATACCATTTGACTTAAAGTTCACAGATGCTAGTGGACAAGAACATGCTTTGGACTTTAATGACTGGTGTAATCCTGATGGTACTCTCAAGTTAGGTAGAATAGTAGAAGAAGACGACCCTCAGTATAGAGATTATGTCTCTTACAAAGATGAGAATGGTAAGGTACATGTTCCTCTCATAGAGGAAAAGTTTCCTAACATCCTTTCTATACTAGCTTACAGAATACCAACTGAGAGAGACTATTCAATGATAAATCTCAGGGTGAAGAGGTTTAGTCAGAAGACTGCTGGAGGCACAATCAAAGTTCCTGCCCAAGGAACTACAATCTCTGGATTTGACTTTGATATTGACAAGCTCTATTTTATGAGATATGAGTTTAAGTCAAGGCCATTATCTAAAGAGGATGTAGAAAAGATTTGGAAGGACTTCTACAATGATAATCCTAAGGTCAAAGATGCACTTCTTGAAGCAAGAAAAGCTGAAGAGAATACTCAGTCACTTATTGAGGAAATATTCAAGCCCTACATACATAGTGACTTAACTAAGGGAATTGTAGAAACTGATGGTACAAAGGATAGACTATATAAGTATTGGAAAGCTGCTGGTCTTGAAGGCTCTCCAAAAGAGGCTATAAGCAAGTACATCTCTGCTAATGCTGAAAAGTATAACACAGAGTTCATGTCTTATGACTATACAAAGACTCCTTTGGATAATGACAGAGCTGCTAGAAACAATATGCTTATTAACCTTATCCAGCATAGACTTATGGATGAAGAGACCTTTGAGCAGAGGTACACCCCTGGTGGTTTTGCTAACGCTTCAAAGGCTGCTAGATTCCTGAGAGAGCTAACTTTTGGCTCTTTAAGTGGTATTACTGATGGTAATAATGTAGATTTTAATGCTATAGAGGAAAGGGCTAAGGACAAAAGTTTAGACCCTGAGCCTAACTATGACTCTTCTGACCCTATGACTATTATAACCTACAACCAGCAGAATCAAGTAGCTGGTAAGCTTATTGGTATATTTGCTAATCAGAATACTAACCATGCTTTTACATCACTAATGCTGGCACTCTTCTTGAAGAGGCCAATAGCTTTTGGGGAGCATCCTGAGGGACTATTTAAGATGGTTCATGAAACTGACCATGAAGCAATAGACCTTAATGTGGCAGAGTTTCTAGCAGCATCTGTGGATGCTGTAAAAGACCCTGTTCTTAACTTCCTTAATCTTAACACTGTTACCGCTGATGCTGGTGCAGTATTAGCTAGATTGGGATATAGTACTAGAGATATAGGTCTATTATTTAATCAACCTATAATAAAAGAGATATGTGAATATAAATTTAATAATGGTGTTAGTGTAGAAGTTGCTATAAGCGAGATATTATCTCAATATAAGGTAGATGCAAGTGAGGATATACCTGAGGCAGACCCTAGTACAAACTTAAGCTCTGCTAAATTAGCATCTAACATAGTCAAATCTAGGAAGGCTCAGGAGGCTGGTAGAAATGTTATGGAGGATAGTTCATTTAAAACTTCTCAATCACAAGTTGCTCAATTATTTGCAGAAATTCTTGGAGTATCTAGAGAAATATCTCAATTTATAACTTCTTCTAAGTTTACTGCATCTAATGCAGTAGGTTCTACCTTTGGAGATTTTTATTCTCAGCAGATGAAGGTCTCTAAATATCTTGACAAATTCGTAGGTAATGCAAAAAATAAATTATCTGTTATAATGATAGTGTTTCCATGGTTTTATGCTCCTATTAATAATGACCCTACACTTGAGCTATCTAATCAAAAGTATATTGAGAGAACCTTGAATAACCCATTTGCCTATGAGCAAGCAATGTATGATATGAATAGAAAAGTTTCTAGACTACTTAGGAGCTACTATCCCTATGATACTAGTGTCTATACACTAGCAAGAAATAGGATGGCTGAGTTTACCAAAAGTGGGACACTAGATGCTGATACTATAAATAGCATACATAGTGACATGATGGTGTATCTACTTGCACAACAAGAAGATAGTCTTTTCAATGGTGATGTTCCAGCTAAAGATGGTATTCCTGCTAGAGAATATTATACTAAGCATTTTGCCAAGATTCTGTTTAATACCTTAGAAAGTAATCCTTCTTATAAATCTCTTCCTATATTTCAATATATGCAATTTGAAGTAAATGAAGAGAGTGGAGAAGTAAATGCTAACATACAGGATATAGGAGGACTAGCACCTTATCAAAAAGATGAGATTAGGGAAAGCTGGGCAAATCTTATGGAAGAATCTCCTGATTTAGCAAGAGACTTATTCTTATATAACTACTATAAATTAGGATTTACTTTTAGTCCATTAGCCTTTATGAACTTAGCTCCTACAAAAGTTAAACAGGCAATTAAAGTCGGTAAAAAATCTAATGATGGAGGTAAAACTTGGGAAGATAGAACCTATGTAGACTTCTTAAATGATGTCCTTAAAGGTAATCTTATGGATAAAGTAGACATAAATAATTTCGTTGAACAATATGTAAGAAATCATACAGATAACAGAAGACTGGTCTTTACACCTTCAGGGACTGCTCTATCCTTTGTTAAGAAAGAGGCTATAAAGAATGGCGTTATGCAGCCTGCATTTACCCTTGATATTAGCAAGCTAGGAGAAGAAGTAAATATGTGGATATTGCCCTACCCTAATAAGATAGTAACAGCATTTAGGCCATTTCTAATGATTGGAGATACATTATACATGGCAGATAATAGTAGATTTGGGAATCTGCAAGATTTCAACGTCTCTAGATATAATGCTATAGAATACAGAAAAGTATCTAAGTTGGGAGACACTAATAAAAGTTTACAATATTTATCTAACTCTAATAGTGAATCTAAATATGAAGCTCCCTCTATTCCTAAAGAAGGTTCTACAGCTGCTGACCCTGAAGGTTTATCTCCTAAAGTTCCTGAATTTGACAAGACACCTATAATTAAAGAAATTGTTAGTCAAATGATTCCAGCATGGATTAAGCAGGGATTTATTATGCAAGAGAGTGTTTCAAAAGTTAAGGAAGCCTTTCAAGAGGAACTTTTATCTGATAATAGGAAAGAGCTAGAAGCTAAGGTTAAATCAATTAGAGATAATATTAAAAAGTATGGATTATTAGTCCTTGATGAAAAAGGCGACCCAAAACCATCATGTTAAAAGTAATATAATATGGCAGAAAGTTGTTCATTAAAATGTCATGTTAGAAACCCTAAAGGAGAGGTAGTGGAAAGCAGGTTATTTAATGACCTGCTCCACTACACCTCTAATAATAGGGAACTGACAAAAGAGTATTATGGTGTTGGAACTAATCAAGAGTTCCTTGATAAAGTGCAGGGAGAAGCTAAGTTTGATGAGAATGGCCAGATTACTCTCCAATCTCTTAGAGAGCTTACAGACCTTAAAACTCATGTAGAGGATAAGGCTCTCCTAGATATGCTTAACAAAGATATTGGAGCTGGAGTATATGACTATGGGGAGGCTATGCCTAAACTCCAATATTTTAATAGAAATAGTCAGTTTAATGATGAATTTCTAGCTACTTTGGAGCAGACTGAAGATGGCAAATACAGACTTCATGTAGTTAAAAATAATAGAGCTAACCTTAATGCTCTCACAGAGACTATTTCTAATAGAACTCTACAAGACAGGATATTATACTATCTAAATAGGGCTGGGGTAGATGTAGAATTTATTGAACATGATGAGAAGGTAGGAGGCAGATATAGTACAAAGAATGCTAAGAGAACTGCTGATGGTCTCTACAGACTTATACAAGTTGCAAAGGGAGAACATATAGATGCAGATTTGGCTGAGGAAGCTGGACACTTTGCAGTAGGTGCTCTAGGAAATTCTCCTTTAGTTACTAGGCTCATGAATTTACTTACACCTGAAGTTCAAAAGAAGCTATTAGGCAGTAAAGAGATAGAAGGCAAGTATCTTGGCAACCAAAGTAGAAGAGAGTTAGCTGGTTACTTGGTAGGAAGAGCTATAGCTGGACACATAGATGAAAGGGCATCTTGGCAATCTTTGCTTCATAGGATAGTTAATAAGATTAAGAGAATATTTGCCCATGTTACAGGCAATAACATATTAGGAGATGCCGCAGAGATTGAAAAGATAGCAGATAGGATAGCATCTGGTTTTATGTCTCCTGACTTTAGTGGAGATGTGCAAGAATCTATTAAAGCTAGTGAAACTTTATATAGTGCAAAGGACTCTTTTAATACTAAAGTGTTCAAGACTGTAGCTAATAGATTGTATCTACAAGCAGAGGAGATGGCTAACATAGATAGAAGCCTTTATACAAAGTTTAATAACATTGCTGGTCAAGTAGTTGCAGGCAGAGGAAATGCACAGGGAGCTGGTATATTATCTGACTATATTGCACTTGAAGGCATAACAGAGTCTATTTCTCTACTTTCAGATTTAATGAGAGGTGAAATTCCTGACTTGCTTACCTCTATTGACTTTGATAATGCTGCTGACTTCAATACTAATATGGTTAGAAATGCTAGGGCACTTAGAGTACTAAGAACCTTTACTAGAAATGCTCTAGCTATCATAAATGAAGTAAATTCTGCTACCACTAATATACAAGGTGCTAACAGACTTCAAGGTGATTTGGATAGAGTACAGATTGTAGACTCAGATGGGCAAAAGCACACATATAACCTATTAGAAATTACTGATAAGCTATCTCACCTCCTTAGAGGAAAGGAGGGCTTAATTAACCAGCTTAAAAATAAGGAGACACAGTACTTTACCAAGTTCTGTGAGAATGCTTATGGAAGCAAATATGTTAACAGGTCTGCTAGAGTATTATTTGACTGGAAGAAGGAGCATGGTAATTCACTTATTAGATTTGTAGGGGATGAAAAGATTCCTATTGCAGACTTAATCAATGATATGGAAAGTGATATAGGCATCTTTGACAGGTGGCTTGGGTCAATGTCTAATAATCCTGATGTTATTGGTCAAATTGCAGATAAGACGACTAAGCTAGCCAACAAGTGGGCAGATGACCTTACAAATAAGGCGTGGGATGAGTTAAGGATGCTTCAAAGAGAGTTACAGGAAATAGGCTTGAACAACACTGATATGTTTTGTGAAGTTAGTACTAGAACTGGAGAGCTTACAGGTAATATAGTTTCTAGATATGTATGGGGAGACTATGAAGCAGATTGGGCTGAATTTAAGAGGAAGTGTGCTGAGGATTTCAAGGAGGCTCATCCCGAAATAGAAAATATGACTGACTTTGAAAGGTCAATATTATGGGATTCATATTTTAAGCCATTAGCTAGAACATGGCATAGAGGAAATGGTGCATCTCCTGCACACTCACAATGGAGTGAAGAAGAGCAGAGATATATTCCTAGTGATGACTATCTAAGTCAGCAATACATAGATACCATAGAAAGTAATCCTGAAAGGCTGAAGTGGCTCAATAAGTATATGCAGCTAAAAAAGAGTTTGGATAGTAGGCTACCTGAAGGAAGTACTAATTCTGTTAGAATGCCTCAATTCAAAGGTACTTTTATGAATAGAGTTAGGAATAGGAGGCTTACTGATAATGCAGCTTCTGCCTTTGGAGGTTCTCTTAGAACAGCACTAAGAGAGACTTTCTGTGAGAGCAGTGAAGATACAGATTATGGAAGTGACCAAACCTATAATAACATAGAAGAGGATATATTCCAAAACAAACTTGCATTTGAGAAGGAAAAACTTAATAGGTTGCCTATATATGGTATCAATAAGCTAAAGGATATGACAGAAATATCTACTGACCTATTTCAGTCTACCTTAGCTTATGCAGGAATGGCAAATACTTATGCAGCATTTGATACTATAGTAGACACACTTGAGGTAGGTTCAGAAGTCCTAAATAGGAGAAAAGTAGGAGGGGTATATACTGAATCTGAGAATAGAGCCAACAAGTCAAGAGCATATAATAGATACCTGAAATTCCTTGATAAACAGGTGTATAGTATAAGCACCAAAAAGGTAAAAATTGGCAGAGGGCTTGTAATAAATAAGGTAGCTGGATTTTTGTCAGGACTTGCATCAAAGGTGTTCCTAGGAGGTAATGTTCCTGGAGGTATGGTGAACTTAGGAACTGGTGCTATAGAAGTATTCAAGGAGGGCCTAGCTGGGGAATACTATTCAATTAAAGATTGGAGGAAAGCCCATAAGATGTATTGGGGCAGTCTAGGTTCTAATCTTGGCTCATGGTGGGTAGATATTGGAAAGCAGATGAAAGAAGATAAGGTGTCACTGTTTATAAGGCACTTTAATATTCTAGGTGATAATAAGGAAAAGCAAAGAAATTGGGAGACTAGGAGAAACAGAGCTAACTATTTCTTATATAATGAGAGCTTGTTCCTACCATACAAAATGGGAGAACATTATATGCAATCCATGTCATACCTTGCATTAGCTAACTCTATTAAGGTATATGATGTTGATGGAACTGAAACTTCTTTATATGATGCTTATAGTGTTGAGCACTTAGAGGATGAGACTGGAAAAACTTTTAAGGATAGAACTTTAGCTCTTAATGGAGTCTATCTAAAGGATGCAGAGTCTGTTGAAAAGTACCATATGCTTGAAGACATACTTAGTGAGATTGATAATGCTTTGCAAAGTTCCTCTCCATTTGGAAGAGTTACCAATTTCACTCAAGAGCAATTAGACTACATGAATGAGAAAGGTTATTATATGGATGACCTTTCTACTCTAAGAACCCTCATAGAAACTGATAAGTACAATCTTACTTGGTCAATTGATGATGAATCTGCATTCATGGATAAAGCTAGAGAGATAAATAATAGAATGCACGGTATCTATAACAATCAAGATAAGGTTGTCATGCAACAGAGCATCTTTGGTAATATGCTCCTTTCTATGAAAGGTTATGCTTTAGGTTTAGCTGAGAGGAGGTTTGGCACTAGTAAACACAGCACTGCTTTAGGAGGTGAGGTAGAGGGGTCTATGAGAACCCTACTTAAAGTCATAATGTCCTCAGCTACTGATAGAGGAGGGTTCAGTCTTACTATGAGAGCTATATTATTTCCATTCGGAAAGAAAGCTAAGCAGAATATGTTAAGAGCTGGGTTCTCTGCTAATCAGTTCTATAATATGAGAAGAAATTGGGGAGATGGTGCTGCAATTGTTGCTCTATTTCTACTTAAACTACTAACAGAAGCTCCTGTAGGAGATGATGACGATGATGATGATGATGAGGGAGAAACAGATATTATAGCAGGCCTTGTGTATTATTTCTCTAGTAGGTTATTTAGGGAGCAAGCTGCTTATAATACTCCTAGGGGTTGGTCAGATGAATCTTCTACTCTGCTTAATGTAGCTGCTCCTGCTGGATTCAGTGTACTAACTCAATTATGGAGTATTGCTAGTGGGGCTGTAGGTTCTCAGTTTGCTTCAGAAGATGATTCAGAATACTTCTACCAATCTAGTAAGGAAGGTATATATGAGGAAGGTGATGCAAAGTGGGAAAGGAAATTTTGGAGAATGTTTCCATACTTAAGAAGTGAATATGTATTTAATCATCCATATGATGCAGCTGCATCTTATGAGTATGGTAGAAAACTTAGACAAAATTAAAAACTATAAAATAAAGGCTAGAGAGGTTATCCTCCCTAGCCTTCTTTTTTTTTTGTAAAGTTATATCTAAACTCCTTTGCAATCTAACTCATGCTGCATCTCTTCATCAGATAACTGATTCCAAGATTCTTCTGTATATCCAGCTTTTTCTAAATTACTTGTAGCAAGTTTAGCATCTATGGTATCTCCATCACTAGTAGTAGCTCCTTCAAATTTTCCCCATTGATACTTAGCAGGTACAGGTGTAAGTCTTTCTACTGGCTTCTTAACTGCTCCTCCTTTGCCTTTCTTTTTTCTTCTAAGGTCTTTGGATTTAGCTTTCCTCAGTCCAGTCGTTGGCTCTACAAAAGAACCATCACCTTCCTCCTTAGCATCCACTTTCTCAACAGTTCCTACTTCTGACTGAGATGTCTCACTTTCTCTAATTTGTGACTTTTCTTCCTCTGTTAGATTGTCAAATAATACATTTAATTCTATAGGATTAAGGGCAATAGTCATACCTAGATTAGGATTAGCACCTGTAAATTCCTTACCATTAAGGAGTAGCTGATTGCCTTCTTTAACAGTAAATTCATTAGTACTATTTCCTACTCCCTTTGGTGTTGGATACTCTACCTTTATTGGTATTATATTAAGTGACTTAACCTTGATACCATATTGAGACTCCAAGAAAGTCTTGTACAGAGTTAGTTGTCTCCTCCACTTATCTATCTTACCATCTACATTTGCACTATGGTGGGTTTTCATATCAAAGATATAAAAGTTACCTTTCCCATCATATGCTAATAAGTCAAGTGTTCCAGCAACATCAATTGTATGTTTTTTGCCCTCAGAGTCTGTAACCTCTATACTACCTGTAGCAACTACATCTCTTGGTACCACTGTTAGACCTTGAGCATCTAGAGAGTTCTTTAATCCTTGTAGTTGAGATACAAATGAGTCTATCTGGCTCTTACCTATATTAGGGTAATTATCTTTTAGCTTACCTGCAAAGAAATCCCTTACTAACTCATCAATTCCAGTTCCTATATTAGTAGAAGGTACAACCCAAGGATTATTAGGGTCAAATCTACCATCAGAATGTTCATCAGCTTGTATAATAGAGGTAACTCTAGCATACTTCTTACCTGTTCTAGTATTTATATAATACTTTCCATCTTCAGATAATTGTATAATCTTGGAATTTGCCACTATAGAATCTACAATTGGCTTAACATCAGTACTAGATTGTGTAGGAGAAGCACTTTCCCCTCCCAACACTGCTCCAGATTCACTATCTACAATAGTGCCTTTTGGGGTAGTTACTTGGTCATTGGCAGCTACAACAGGCTGGTTTAATGGAGCTGTAGGCTGAGCATTAGTTGGACTGCTAACTTCATCTTGTTTCGTATAATTAACTTCTCCCTGTAATGTAAATGGGGCATTAAGAGAGAATCCTTTTATATGATACCTAAGAGAATCTTTACTAAAACCTAATATACCATCATCATATATATCAGATATATTATCCATAGCCACTCTATCGGTATTCATATTTTGAATATCATTATAAGGGATATTCCATTTTACAAAGGATTCTTTAGCACTTAACACTCTAACAGAAGAACCATCCATAATTAAATTTTTAATTATTTCAAATTGCGTTTCTTCTGTCATTTGCCCATTAGTTACTTTTCCTAATTCTATTTTAGCACCATCATTATTTACAATAGATAATGTAAACATTCTTCTACCATCTTTCCTAGTTTCAGATGTAGGAGTTATTACATATTTCCATCCATCTCTAGATGGTAAGGATAAAAATTTAGCTAAAGTTTCTGTTAATTTATTAGATGCAGTTTTAAGTATTTTATCAGTAGATTCAGTAGGTACAGTATCACCTTTTTCATCTACTTCAAAGTACATCTCTTTTACATTAAAGTTTTCACTAAAGAACTCCTTTAATTTTTTTGCTGCTCTATGTATTCTACTATTAGAGTTTAATGCAGCAGCTATATCATTATTATTAAATAACTCACTTATAAGTCTTTCCGAATTTCTATCTCTTGTAAGATGTATTGGAATAGTAAATTCTCTAATAGGAATAGTTTGACCTTTTAGGTTGGGTAGAGCATAATACAAATACTTCCCTTTACCTTCAGTAGCAATTGCTAGTTTCTTTAGAAACTCCTGCTTCATTCTCCAATATATAGGGTTCTTTCTCCTATCAGGCTTACTTAAAGCTTGTAGTTCCTTTTTCTCCTTTTCATTAAGGTCATTTATTTGTAGAGATATGGCAGACCTATTAGGCTCTGTAGCTGGTAATTGCTTTGGAGCTTCTGCAATAACATTACCTCCAATAGTAGTAGTAACTATATTACCATCAGTGTCTTTTATGAGTTGCCCTGGGTCTTGTCTATCTATAAGATTTCTTATAGCTCCTAATCTATTAGAGCCATTAGCCTGCTCATTACCTGTTTTAGGCATAATGCCAATAGGTTGAAAATGCTTATCCTTTCCATCTACTTTAATAGTTATGCCTCCAGTAGGTACCTCTACAACTGCAATAAGTGGTATGTTATCCTCAGTATATTCCAAGTTCCTAGATTCCATATCTGCCTTTACTGACTCAGCAAGCTGGGGGTCAGATATAAACATTACAGTAGGCTTATTGCTCATAAAGTCTGTCTCTAAAAACTCTTCTATCCTATGATTATCATAGTATTTTACCAATGGGCTATTGGGATAGTTTTGCCTAATCCAAGCAATAGGAATAGTATCCATTAGAGCAGCATCTAGATTTATAATAATTCTAATAGAATTTTGAGAACCTGCCTTTCTCTGTGCTAAATTAGCTTCTTGATTTTGAGATGTATTTTGGGTATCCCCTTTTTCACTCTTAGTTTTATCTGCTTTAGCTCTAACTCTAGTTGCAGCAGCTCTTAATAAGCTAGCTGCTCTGCCTTCATTATCACCATCCTCCTCTGACTGTGAATCTAATTTGTTAGCACTTTGTAGAAGAGCATCTGCATAATCATCTGCATTATCAAACTTAACATCACTTAGTCTTCTTACCTCATCTAATGACAAGTTCTTGGATTCTTGGTTAGATGTTGTAGAAGAAGCATTACTTATAGAGTTAGCAGCTAACTTGGATAAGCTAGCTATTTCTTGTCCACTATTTTCTTTGTATGCCTCAGTAACAGAGTCTTCTACAATTCCTTCTTTCTCTGCTTCTTGGCTTCTCTTAGCACTCTCTTCAGCAGTAGAAGTACCCATTTCCATTAAGCTAGGTCCTTGTGCAGCAGGAGTTTTTGGAGGAGCAGATTGCTCAGAAGTAGTAGGAGTTACAGGAGTATCTTTTGCATTATTTTCTTTTTCTTGTAATGACTTATTATATTCCTCTATAACACTTTTATATGCTTGTATTGCTTCTCCTACACTTGTAAATGCTGATTTATAGTCATCAGCAATATTACTATTTACATCATTTACATATTGCTCAAATAAAGAATTTCCTTGCTCATCTTGCTCAGCCAATGCAGAAACAGTAGCATCAACATCTTTTACATCAATACCCTTATTACTTAGATACTTTAAAGTATCTGCAAATACAGATTTTGCATTATCATCTAATTTATTAAAAGCTTCAATTTGATTAGTATTAAGGTTTTCATAAAAATCACTTAATACTTTTTTCTTCTCATTATATGTTTTAAGAAATTCTGAATCTGAATCAACCAAAAGACCTATGGCTGCATTTGCTGCTAGCCTATCATCTCCTTCATTAATTTTATCTAGTTCTCTTGCAAAAGAATTATAATCACCTTGTTCCTCAAGGTCTAATAAATAATTATATTTTTTTCTAAGTATTCTTTCCTGTGCTGCATTTTTAATATTTGAAGCCTCTCTAATAAAAGATTGTGGATTTGCCATCATTTCTAGCTGTCTCTGCATTGCTGATTCATAGCTGAAAGAAAGCTTATTAACATCTTGTATTTTAGAGGAAAAATCTTGAAAAGTTTGAACTCCTATTCTATTAACTTTATCTATTTCTGCTTGTTGCTCCTGAGAATAATTGTTTCTATTAGCTGGGTTAAGCATAATAGCTCTACTTCTAGAATCTAAGTTCATTATATCTAGAGCAGACATTACAGGCTGCTTCTTTTCATTTAGATTAGAATCAATATTTTCTGTGCCAACAAAACTTGTATAATTATCTTGTAAAGATTTTAATTCTCTTTGTCCCTTCTTTATAAATTTAAGAACATCTTTATACTTATTTCTCATGTAAGAGGTTAGCTGTTTCTCTTCCTCTGTAGTTGCTGTTTTTTGGTCTTCCTTTAATTCACCTAATGCTTCTGAAACTTTCTTTTTCTGTTCTTCTAATTCACCTAATCTAGCATTTAGCTTATCTAAACTTCCAAATCTAGCTAATACTGTTTTAACATGAGAGTTAAGTGGAGTGCTTGATGTGCCTCCATCTTCTTTAGCAATAGCAGTTCTAACTGAATTAAGTTCTTCATTTAACTTATCTATTCTATTTTTAGCATCTTTACTAGAGACTCTTTGAAATACTAATCCTGCCTTTACATCTTTATCTAGTTCCTCACCATATAGACTTTCTACATCTTTAGTTTCAGTATTTACCTCCTCTATTAAATTTAACATTTTAGAAGCAGAGGATTTAATTTCTTGTAATGCCTCTTCCTTTGTTATTTCTTGACCTCTATTGAGAGCATCTTGAGTATAGATTGCAACTAATTTGGATTCTTCTGAATTTTCATCTTCTAAGTTTTCTTCTTTAAGGTCTGCTCTGGCCTTCAAACTTGCCATAACTGTATCATAATAACCAGTACCTTCAAGAGAATTTAAAGTAATAACATTGGAAAATAAAGCACCAAATCTAGAATTTCTTACTTCCATTTGGTCTTTATTTTCAGCAGCCTGTTCAAGCTGCCTCATCCATTCAGAAGTGCTCTTTATATTAAAGAAAGCTTCTTGATTTTCTGGCTTGGAGAAGAAATCATTTATATTTTTAGCTATTTCTTCTCTTCTAGTATTAACAGCATCAGCTTCAGAACTATTAATAAGAGGGCCTATAGCACTTCTCCATCCAATTGGAGACTTTCTATTTATATAGTTATATAAGCTTTCTCCTTCCTTTCTCTCTCCACCTCTAGTATTGTTAAGAGCATGAGAGTTAATATTAAAACCTCCCATAAGTGTAGAAAGTCCACCATATAAAAAGTCTTTAAAAGCTTCCTTAGATATTGCAGTTCCTAATAATGACCTAAAACCAGCAGCCATGCTAGAAGAAATATCATTATCTAAGGCTTCTTCCATTGTTCCACCTGAATATTTATTATTTAAATATTGTGAATATTTATCTTCTGCATAGCCTTCTGCATAGCTACTAGATAAATCTTGAGCATACTCTTCTAAACCTTCACCTAAAGATTCTTTTAATCTATGACCAAAAGCTTGTAATCTTTTATACTTTTTAGCATTAGCAACCCATCTATCTCCTTCTCTAACTATATCAATACCTTCTCTTCCAAGTGGAGATTTCATTAGACCATACTTTCTAAGAGTATTTTGGACAGAAGGTGCTTGAAGCCCTGCTTTTAAAGTAGTATTTATAAAGCCATTAATTACAGAATTACCTATAAAATTAGTGTACATTGCAGTTCTTGCAGACTCTTCAGCAGCAACTCTATCTTCAGCTATACTATTAGCATATTTACTTAAAGCAGAATTTACAACCTCCTCATTATTCTGTAACATAGTAATCATTTGATTTATTTCTTGTTCAGAATAATTTGTATTGACTTTTCCTTCTACAGTTGTAGTAGCTCTTTCAGGAATATCATATCCCTTAGCTCTAAGTAATCTTGCTGCACTTAATGGATTATTCCTAACTTGGGTAGCAATATCATCTTGTGCCATTTTAGTATATCTATTATCTATATCTGCATTTAAACTATTAAGAGTTTCTTGTTTACTTCGGGCAGCTTCCATACCACCTTCAACAGTGCCTATTCCACCAGCCACAAGAAAGTTACCTACACCTTTAGCTTTAGTAATACCTCTTAACAATCTAACACCTTTTGCAGTAGTATTTAAACCTTTTGAGGCTGTAGCAACCTTTGCTGCCCATGCAGCACCCTTGGCTGTTGCATTAACTAATGCTGAACTACCAAATGATAGTATAGTACTAGCAGTAGTAAATCCATATTGACCAAATAGTTCAAATGGAGTATTCAGTGACAATATAGATTCCTGCTGGTCTACTGTGTTTAAGATTGGATTATCTGATAACCCAAGTGCCTCTAATCTTTTTTGTTCTTCTGGGTCATAGGTATTAGTAGTAGCTACTCTATCGCCATATCTAGTTACTGCATTGTCAATTACATTTTCCCAATAACCTTCTCCTTCTTCTTTTCCTATAGTTGTTAGTGCCCCAAGCATACCAGCAGCCCTAATCAGCATACCAGCAGCACTATCTATAAATTGGGCACCTGAATTTACAGCTTTTTCCCAAAAAGATTGATTATTAGCTACAATATTCTGATAATGTTCTCCTAGTGCCTTTTGAGCAAAGGTACTACCTCCTACCTCATTCCATGCTTGAAAATTAGATATAAGATTTATTTTATCTTCATCACTAAGAGATAATTTATCTGTACCATTATATTTTTTATATAATGGAGATAAAGAGTTAGACATTGTGTCTAACTCTTTAAGAACTTTTTGTAAATTATCCCCATCAAGTGAATGAAGGTATTCCCTATATTTACCTGCCCTCCTCCCTGATTCATATTTTAGGACATTCATAGCTTGCCTAGTATAAGGAACTTCAAATATCCCTCTAGGCTCTCCTGGACCACCATAGTTCTCTACAAACTCTCTGGCAACATGTATATCTCTTTCCCGTAGAGTTAAGTTATTTCTAGATTTCCAAATCTTTTGCTTTTCTGGGTCTGTACTATTTTTAAATAATTCATCAAATACACTATTTCTAAAAAGTTCATCTCTTACATCAGAGGGTCTACCTTCTATTTGTTTTAAATATCTTTTCTCCCAATCTGCTCTAGCAGAATCATCTAGACCTTTAAGACCTTTAAAGTAAGCTCTTCTTCTTTGTAGTTTTTCATTTTCTTGTCTCTCTGCTAATGTAGGAACACGATTAGAGACAGGTGCCATTCCAGGACCTACCCAAGTCTGATTTGACATTATATCATTAAAAACTCCCATATCTTATCTTAATTTAGAGTTTAATTTTTATTATTTAACCTCTCCCATCTTTGTATCTCCTGTCATGCTAGAAACAAGTCCATACTCATTAGTATTTTTCGGCACTACTCTTACATAATCTCCATCTACATATATATCTACATCATCTAAAGTAGCTCCTTCTTCTTCCTTAAGATACTTATTTAACTCTCCCCTTTGATAATCATTTAATTGTGCAACATCCCATTTTGATGCCTCCTCAGGATTAAATCCTGAACCCTTCACAAATTTCTTATCTCCCATTTTAAAATCTTTATATGCAGATTTAAGCTTTCCTTTGTTACCACTGTCTCCACCTATAGAGTTGCCGCTTTCATCATACATTTTCTTTGAGTATCTAATTTCACTTCTCTTTCCTTCTTTATCTACAGTCCAATAAGCATCACCCACTCTGTAATATCTAGTTCCATCAAGAGTTATATGATATGGTTCTCTTCCAGATTCAATTGAGTCTTGTAGTTTAGCAAAATCAAACTTATCTCTATCCAATTTTATGCTTGCCCATCTAGCACTGCTTGCATCTCTTTCAGCCTTACTCATATACTCACCATTGGCAACATAGTTATATGTGGGCTTTGCTAATCCAGCATACATTCCAGTAGCAATTATATTATTGATTCTAGATTGTCCCTCACTAGAATATCTGTTCATATCTATAGAGCCTAGCTCATCATCTATTATTCTTCTCATCTGCTTTCCTGCTTCAGTATTGATATTTTCAGGTTTAAGCAGTATTTGAGTAAGCTCATCTGGACTAATTCCATTCAGTTGGGATATTTGATATTGCTGCCCATTAAGGAATAGCTTTGCAGTTGGGTTACTATATAGTGACCTACCAAGAGCTTCAGCCTTAGCTGCGACTCTTTTCATAGCAGCATCTCCATCCCAATATGTGTTATTAGCTCTTTTCCCTCCTAGGAAGTCATCTATAGAATTATATCTATCTATCTCAAATACAGCATTAGGGTTCTTTGCTTTAATGTCAGCCCTAAATGCTTCTGCCTTATCAAATGCTTCACTAGCTCTAGCTATTGGAGTAATCTCAGAGGCATATCTCCTTTTAAGACCCATCAAAGCTCCTCTATTTGAGAGAGTCATACCTTTACTAAAGTCATCAACCATCCTAGATAAATCATCTGAGTAGGTTTTATACATTTTGTAGGCTACAGGGCTATTCTCTTGATTAGCAATATCCCTCCATGCTTCAGTTTGCATGGCTAGATTAGTATAATCAGCTTCCGCTTTATCATATGCTTCCTTATATTGTACTAGAGGCTTGACAAGCTCATCATATGAGAATGGCCTAAACCTTGCATTAGAAACTATACTATATGATGCCATATTATCTTCTCTTCGTTAAAAGTTTACCACCATTCTTCCTTCTATAACCTTTGCTGATTCTATCTTGCATAGGTCCAAATACTCCATGCTCTACAGCCCATTGCATTTGGTTCCATCCTACATTTTCTGAGCCTATATCACCAAGACCTTGCACAAAGTTAGTAAGATTAGCTGACCTATTAGCATCTGCCAACCTTTTAGCATTTTCTCTCATTTGAGCTGCTGCTAAGGTTCCTTTCAGCCTGTAATCTCTTAGGTTGGCAAAAGCACTTTGATTAGCCATTGCAGCTTTTAATCCCATTTCAGCATTAGCTTGATTAGTGCCCCTATTAAATGCAGTAACTCTTTCTCTTTGGCCTTGGTTATATTCTTCAGCCTGTCTTACAAAATCTCCTAATCTACTTTGTGTATTATAATCTGAAGCTACTAAACCAGCTAAAGCAGCTGCTCTATTGCCAGCACTTTGATTTACAATAGCTCTTCTTGCAGCACCTGATTGTGCATTTAACTTGTTAGTATAGTAGTTTCTATCTAATGGATTATAAGTTAAATAGTCACCAAGAGATGCCGCAGAAACTGGCATGTAATTTCCACCATTTGCAGTAGCATCAAGTATAGCATCTGCATTGGAGTAGTCAGGGTTATTAGTTAATCCTAAAGCATCAGTAAATACACTAGCACCTGCTGCTGCTATAGGAGCATATCTCATCCAAGTTGGATACCTCTTGGTCTCGTCACTATTACTACTTAGTGCTGGAATCTGAGAGGGTTTAGGAAGTTCTAACCCTTTTATTTTCTCTCCACTAAGAGCAAGAGGAGCAGGTTTTAATGATTCCCTATATTGATTATAGGCATATCTACCAAAATCATGTGCCTCCCCATATTTCTTATCATACATAAGTCCAGGACTAAAAATAGTGCCTACCATTTGGTCAAGTGTAGGAGCACTTTTATTACCAGCCTTAAAATAATCAGGAGCATTAGTACTATTCCACCAATCCTTTGATAGATTATTATAGTTGTTTGCTAACCAAGATTGAAATCTAACATCTAGGTAATCTGGGCTATATGTTCCCTTTTCAGGGTTATATAACATATTTCCATTGCTATCAGTAAAGCTATTCCATCCTTGAGCAATTCTACTATTAGTTACTCTGTTTCTGCCACTGTTACCATAGAAGGCATATGGGTCTGTTTGGTCAGGAGTTTCAAGAACATTTGGAACTTCACCAAGACCATCATATTTCCTTCCCAAAAGGCCACCTTGAGCATATTGCTGTCCCTGCATAGCTAATTGATTCATTGCTTGCTGTCTAAATTCAGGGTCTTTCATTTGATTTTTAAATCTCTCATCTTCTTGAATAGATGCTAATTCCCCAAGCATTACATCCAATCCTCTTTGGCTGATTGGGTCATTAGGTCTCTCTTCTGACTCCTTGGCTATCTTCTTGGCGGCATCTGCAAAAGTAATACCTTTACTATCTCTCAGTTTGTACTTACTCCTTACAGCTTTTGGTACTCTCATTCTATTGCTGAATACATAGTCATTGAAGATTACTTCTCCTTCTTCAACTAGATTAGGAACACCTTGTGCATCCATACCCATCTGTACACCCTCCATAGGATTTTCTTCATGAGTACCTCCATTACCTACTACAGTAAGGCCATTATTCCATTCTGCACCATTAGTAAGTAAACTACCACCAAAAGCGTGTTTCCATTTCCTAGCATTAAGAGCGAAGGTAGCCATCTTCTTTTGTTCAGGAGTACCATGCTCTTTATACCAAGTAGAAGATTTTCCTGTTCTCTCTTTTAATCTAGTAAATTTACCTCTATTCTCTGGTTTAATATGTATATTTCCACCATCAGCAAATGTATTGCCAAAAGGAGACATTATTCCTGTATATCTCATAGTCAGAGGTCCTCCATATGCTGCATAGTTAGCCAATGTATTTAAATTATTTTGTTCATCTAAGTTGTCAGCAGCTAATCCAAAATTAGCTATTGCTAATTGATTAGCAAAATCTCTTTGTCTATTAATTTCATTTGTTAGTCTTTTAGCTTTATTACTAAACCAGCCATCCTTACCAATATCTGATTTACTAACACTATTTAATAGACCAAAGTTAGATTGGTTTAATAAGTCTGTAGTATTAGAAGCAGCAAATCGCATATTACTTTGTTGTGTATTAGCAGCTTTGGCTTCTTGTACTGCCTGTTTATTTATTTGACTGCCAAAGGCTTTATTTACCAAGCCTCCAACTATGTTAAGTCCTGCTCCAGCTACAGCACCCCAAGGGCCAGGAATAGCACTAGCTATACTACCCAGTCCTTGTATAGCATTGCCTGTTCCAGAGGAAAGTCCTCCTGAAATACCTTGACCTACCATGGAACCAGCAGCACCAATAGCACCACCAAGTACACCGCTATCAAAGGCATTGCTCATGTTCTTTCCAAAGCCAGCACCTTTTTGCCATGAGAATCCACCATCATCAAAATAGTTAGCTCTTCTCTTTCTTATTTTCTTAGCCATAATATAATCAATAATTTTTGCAAAGATAACAAATCATTTTTAAATATGAAAGACTTATATAGAAAAAGTAGTGATAGACAAATTAAATAACTTATCTACCACTACTTTTCTTTGTTTATGTATAGTAAGTAACTGCTATACCATATAACCTCACCTCTTTGTTACTATTACCTGACATTGCAATCTTTGCCCAAGGGTTTCTTATTCTATCTCTTTTGAACTTACCAAAAGAATTACTCCTGCCAACTTGCCATCTCCAAGTCCTAAACTTTTTCTTTAGAGAGCTTATAGTAGATGTTGCTGTCTGGTATTCATTTGTAGTAACTAGAAGATTGAAAGGGTAACTATCAGCTTCCCAGTTAATGAAATGTTCTATGCCATTAGTTCTGAACTCTATAGTATCAAATATCTTATCAAGATGAAACTCAGGATTAGCTATAACAGCAAGAGAGTATCCCTTATTTTCTCCAAAGAAGGTGCCATAGTCTTCTCCTCCTTGTAACTTCCAAACTTCATTACCCTTTACCTGATAAGTATTACCTTCAACATTGAACATCCATTCTACCTTACCATAGTCATAAAATGAGGAGAATGCACCTAACTTTTCACTGAAAGCTAGTGAATCTGTGCTTGTTGTAAAGTAAATATCACTATTGTTCCTATCATAGAATGTTCTAATAGCACCATAGTCTTCAGGATTCCATGAAGCTAAAGATACATTACTATTTATCCAAGAGTACATATTCTTGGTATATGTAAGGTCTGCTATGGATTGCCCATTAAAGGATAAGATACCTTGATTCAAATCATCTACAAAATATACTCCACTGGGAGTTTCAGCCATAGACCATTTATTTTGACAACCAAATTTATTTGTAATATACAATTTACCATCTACTTTACCACTATTAGCTAATTCAATTGGTAAACCATCAGAAGTATTTAGCTGTACTCTTGAATTAAAGTTTATTTTACTTATACCTTTCTCTTGAAAAGAATATATTTCATTATTTATTCTTTTTAAAGAGGTAACTTTACCTAAATCACCATCTAAATCTAAAGCATTGTTCAAATGTATATTTGTCCAAGAATCAGTTTCTTCCCCTAAAGTTTTTGTTAGAGACCATACAATTTGATTTGGGAATCTAGTGGTTGAAGACTTATCTTCTTCAAGATATTTTGCTGTATAGAAATTATTGCTTTGACTGTAAACTTTATTAAATAAATTAAAGTTATTAGGACTCACACTGAGATTATTTTCATTTCCCCTATTTCTATCATATCTTCCATCAATATTTATCCTAGTTTCTACCATAAAAGAAGGAATATCAATAACTTGATTTATATCTTCTCTGGTATTACTATAAGTTTTTAAATGGTCATATCTACAATAGAAAGTATCTCCTTGTGTAGCATATATACTTGTAATATTTTCCTTAAAAGAAACATTATTACCACATACTTGCCATACATTGTTACTTAATGCTGTTTCATCATTCCCACCAAAAGCATTTATTATTTTATCTCTATAAATCTCACCTATTAAATAATATCCAAAATCTCCTATATTACCATCATATTCTGCTATGGAATAATCATTTATATTTATATAATCTTGATTAAAGTCATAATTATTAATATTTAAATCATCCTTATTAAATAGTACTTCTTTATTAAAAGTCATACTACCAGATTCATTAATAATATTACTATTATTCTTTAATTTGGGTAATAGATTATATTTATTATTCTTATAGTCTAAAACCATTACACCATGTCCTGTAGATTTATATTGTATAGGTACTGGGTCTTGGTTAAATCCTGGAACATTCTTATTGTCTTGTAGAGGATAATAATTCTTTGCAGTATCTTCATAAATAACATCTGCCCAAGAAAGTTGATAAGTTATCCTTTGTAAAATATTTATATCAGAGTCCTGTCTTAGGTTAGATGTATGTCCATGCCTACTAGCTGCTGATAATAAACATTCATCTTTTATATTAGTAACATCCTCTTTCTTAGTTGCCTTAAAGGTCAATATTTTATCACAATTGCCTTTGTATTGTATATTTCTACCGAAAGCTTTTAGATTAATTATAGATGAAACTTGGTCACTATTAAATATTTTAAAATCTTGGATAGCACATTCTTTATACGTATTTAAGAATCTTGAAGGAAGACATATCCTATAATTAGACATTATCTTTTTTGATAATATAGATTTTCTGTTAGCAGCATCAACAGTCTTAGGAGTATTATTAAGAGAGCCTTTTCTATGCCAAGGATAAATTGCAAAAGAATTACCTACTCCCACATTCTCTCCTTGATATTGCATGCCAGTGTCATACTCTGAATCTACCCAGAATTGCCAATTAATAAGACTTCTACTAGACACATTTTTCCCTGTTGAAGAAGCCCTTCTCCTTATAAAGGTATTAAAAGCACCTGCATAAGGATTAAATAGGTTTTCTGTTTGTATAGTAATATCAGATAATGTATGTTTTAAGGGAGCATATCCTACAATTCTGAGTTTTATGTTACTATCAAGTGCTATATGGGTAAGTTCATCTGAATAATTTAAATCTAATTCAGGAGAATGAATAGTTAATATTCTCTTATCAATACCATATACTTTATTAATATTATCAATATCACCGCTGTTTATTTCATAATTATCAATATTGTCTACACATTGTATTTCACCATTAAATTGCATTGCAGAAGGTAGGGTTTTCAATTTATATTTACCATCTTCTACAGTAAACATATTACTTTCAAGATAATTACCAGCATGTGCAAGACCTTGCATATCTATATTATTTCTTGTATTGTCTGGAATAAAAGTGTACTGTGGTCTTGCAAACCAATCACTTTGTACATAAGGAGCATTATTATGCCTATCTCTTACATTATATAATGTAGAACATAATATGCCTTGACACAATACTTTTCTTGTATTTACATCAGGATATACACATAAGGGTCTAGCACCAATAAAACCATTAGCTTTAAATTCTTCTATAAGTTCTTTAGTAATAGTGATTCTTGCTATTGGCTTACTTTCTATTCCATCATTATATAATAATGGGGTAATACCTATAGTATTTGTAAAATCTCCTATATATAGCACCTCTGACCAATTACCAGTCTTATATTGTAATTGTAACCCAAACCTATAGGTCTCACCTTTCTTAAAATAAGCAGCTTCATTTGAGGCTTTCAAACTACTATTAAATACATAATCCTTATCTAAGGAAGATACATCTTCTACATTATAATTATAATATACAAAATCAACTGAAAGTTGTCTTACCTTTTCTTTTAATTCCTTACTTATATTATAAGTATCTGTATTTATATTCCCTAAAAACAATGTATTATCTTTATGTGTAAGGGTAGAAGCTTTAAATAAATCAGGTTGATATAATAATTCAATAGGGTCAACTATAGTTCCTATATTACCTGTATCTATAAAAGAATATGTATTTCTTGACCCTGAACTATCATCTGTAGTAGATAATTTTATAATAAATGAATCTACATTAAGACCTTCTTTACTCTTAGCTCTTACAAAGATTGAAAATTTACCTCCACCATTATGTATATAATTTATAACATTTTCTGTATTAGTAGTTACATTCTGCTTGAATAGAATTTTATCTTCTACTAGAGTATAAGGGATAATAATATCTTTGTACACATAAAGTACAGGAGATTCTTCATTTAGACCTTGACTTTCAAAATAACATTTCTGCAAATCGAAAGTATTACTATTAATTACTTTTTCAACATCAGGTTTATACTCAATATCATTAATAGTAGTTTTAAAATTAGTAATACTTGAAGTAGATTTATCTATAGTATCATTTCTTCTTATAGTATAAATTTTAGTATTTAAAGTAGTACCATACTTATTTTTTACATTAACACAGATATTGAGTACTTCTTTATTCCTAAGCTGTAAAGATGTATTTAAGGGAATATCTTTAGCCAATGTACCATTATTAATGATATTCACTGTAGTTAATGAATTAGCATAATAATAGAAAACTCTCAATGACTTAGTATCAATTAAGTCTTCATTAACATAATATAGTTTTAAAGAATTAAGAGTTATGTCAATAGTAGTTCCACTATCATTTGCTGCCAACAAGTCCCCATTATTTCCATCTGGGTATTTATTAATTATTTCTTCATTATAACTATAATCAAGAGATTCGATACCATAAGAGAACTTTCTTTCAGGGGTTATTGGTTCTCCATCTTTTACACCTGTAATATAATAGGAGTTCTCAATCTTAACTAAAGGGTCTTCTTTAGTAGATACATAGAGTTCCCAATTCTCATTTAATATTCTTTTTTCACTGCCATCTATTTCAACAGGTGCAGATGGCCATATCATTAATATAGAAAATTCTTTATCAATAGTAAAAGTATAGCCATTTGACCCATCTCTAAGATAGACATTCTTAAAGTTTTTAGTATATATTTCCTCTATAGGAGTCTTAGGAATATTAGTACTATTAGGTACAGCTCTTGGATTTATACATACTGCATACCTACCATCATAAAGACATAAGTCATAGTACCATAAATTTGAGCTAAGGTACATTGAATTAAAGTAATCTATTATAGAACCAGAAGATACAAAGTCTCCTTCTTCACCATACCTTATACTATATCCACTAATATGTGTAAAGTCAGGGTCATCTAATTTTACATTATTAAGTAACTTATTTAAATATTTCATATCTTTATATCTTTAATTAGAGTAACAGTAGGAGTTGCATCTAAAGAAGTTCTAAATATTCTATACACTTTTACATAATCAAAAGTAGTATTTAAGTTTATTATTTCTATATTAAAAGATACCCCACTTTTCTGTGACCCATCTGGATTAAGACCTCTACCATTATCAGAAGTATAATACAAAGGAGACATACAACACATTCCTGTGGATTGACCATATTTATTATAATATGATAAAGCATATTGAACAACACCTGCCTCAAAGTTTCCATTCACTTCAAATACAGGGGTAACATAAAATTTAGTATTTACATTTGATATTATAGGATTAAAATCAAATTGAAAATTGTCATCTTCCTTTATATACTTTCTTATTTCTTCTTCTGATTGTCCTTCAAGATTTAATAATAACACCCTAGGTGAATTTATGCCATCTACCCAATATACCTTTTGTATATCTGAAGTTTCATAAATTCCTATACTTTCTATAGGATGTAAAGTATTGAAACCTAGATTACCCCTATATAATAAGATTTCCTGTTGTAAATTACCATTAGTACTTTTTATGTTATATATTGCATCAGGTTTAGTATCACCTAAATTAGTTACAAATAGAATGGCATTATTATTTATTACTTGAATACCAATAATAGTACCTTGTATAGTAAGTATCTTAGAATTACTTTTTTCATTAACAAGACACAAGGAAGTATCTTTACCCGTAGTAACTATCCTCATGTTTCTAATACTATATGCAGCATCAGCAGGAAATTGGCTAACTGCCAAATCCTGCTGCATACTTTTAGGTACTATAGATATTTGTTTCTTTTGCATATCATTGTATTCTTATAAATTCTCTTTTCCCCAATGATTTCATGCCTTTACTATGTTCATTGGTTCTTTGCAATAACTGAGTCCACATATTACTGATGGATTCCATCTGGTCTATAGTAGGCATATTTAAATCTCTTTGTGCTTGACCAACATACCACGCATATTCTTGCTGAGTATTTTGTAATACTGCATTATTAATTTTACCTTGGTCAAAGAGAATTGTAAATACTTTTTTCTTTATATAAAGTTCTAATGCCTGTATAAAGCTACTATTTTCAGGTATCATAGGATAACCTTCATCGTCTACTTTAATAGCATGATAGGCAACTTCTATAACCCCTTCCTTAAGAGAGGTATAGATAGCATTATTCTGTAACTTATAAGTCAAGTCTCCATTATCTGAGTTCCCATTAGGCTCCTTCTTAGAACTATAATGGAAATTATCTGAAGCATATCTAAATACTTTAGGACAATATTCCCCTTCCTTATAAGTCCTCACTTGTATCATATCATAGTAGTCACAAGGCAAACACCCCCTGTAGTTCTCTATGTTAACTAGAGCTGTCTTTTCTTCAAACTCATTGGGCACTCCTACAATCTGTATGAAGTGTACAGCGTAGTTTACAGCTCTTTCAAAAGACAGGTCTTGTAGGAGAGGGTGGTCTAACAAGTCATCTAATACTTGTTTTATACTTATATAGTTAACCATATTCTTCTATCTCTTTGTTTTGGTTGTCTTATCTGATTTATATAACTTACATAATCAAAGAACCCAGGAGTATAATTAGACTCTTTCTGACTTTCAATATCAAATGCTAGTGGAAGAGTTTCAATATTGTCTTGTATTACTGGATTACTTTTTACAATAGGTTGAACTGCTGGAGTTATATCTATAGGAGTAGCTGTAGGAGTAGTTAAAGGAGTAGTCATTGGAATGGTCTCTTGTACAGGAACATAGGCTCCAAGCATAGACCTTTCTTTCTTTCTTCTATTAGCTAATCCTCTATACTTCTTATCTCCAGAAGCCCACATGGTACTTTTAACATCTTCAATAGTTGCATTACCTTGTAGATATTTAGCTAATGTAGGAGCAGTTCTTGTCTTAAATCTTCCTGTTCCAACATTATAAGCAAAACTATATAACCCATCTAACTGCTCTTGGCTTAGTTTCTCTAAAGCACCTTCAGGAAGTACTTGGTTAAACATAATATCCATTTCATCAAATGGAGTATTTGTTTTCATAGTTGCTCCTTCCCAAGTAGATATTTGTTTTCTAATATTGCCTGAGGACTTATATCTAGGCTTGTTACCTCCATTTCCATACAAGTTGCCTCCTAAAGATTTCTTATTACCTAAATATTTATCTACATAACTATAATCAACATCATCAAATCTTCCAGCTCTATCTCTATACATCCAACCTGTACCCAATTCATTAGGTATAAGGTCAGTATAATTACCTCTAGGTGTAACTGTTACTCTAGGCAATAGGTAAGTACCATCATACATTACTTTAGTACCTCCCTTATTATAAGTTAGGTCACTCCCTAAATAGTCTAATATTCTATCTGTATTATCTGGATTAGCCTGTCTTGTGGATATATTAAATATTCTATCATTATCCAACCAAGAATTAGCACCTAAATCAGGATAGGTAGCATGATTAGGAGTTTTATAAGTACCACTTTTCCCCTCATCATCAAAATGAGGTCTTTCTCCTTTTTCAATAAGTGCTAATTGTCTATAAGCTCTATCTGGGTCATCATTATAATATTTCTGATAATCATAATCATCTTTACTTAAATCTTGATTGCCCCATGCTTTAGATAATCTAGTAGAGAAGTCTTCGTATGATTTTTTAAGAGGGCCTCCTTCTTCAAATTTATTATATATCTCCCTAATAGTGTTTAAATCAGTAATACCATTATTTATTCCTAACTTTATATAAGCTGCCCTATCACGCATAGATAACTTATTCCAACCCATACTAATTTCTATTTAATAGGAAAGCATCTACTCTGCCCTCCTTGATATTTCTTTTAAGAGTTTTCTTCAGTTCCCTATTGGCATTGAACTGGTAGAAAGATTTGTTTGTATAGTCTGCCTTAGCCTTGTTGTAATGAACCTTGAAAATCTCTTTTTCCTCCATTTTAATGAGTGTTCTACTCTTATAGGCTTCCTCATCTTCACACCATAATTTAAGTGTCCTATCCCAATCTATTGGGAGATTGCTATGCAGTTTCCCATCCTTGAAATTAACATAAGTACTTATCTTTCTGAGTTCTATAGTGCCCATCCTATGAGGAAGTTTTATATCCCCTCCTGTAGATAGGCTGAGAGCAAGCTCATTGTTTATCTTCCTAATTATACTATAAAACTCATGCTCAGTAAGCCTTTGGCCTATATCAATCCATTGCCTCTTTCTAAGCCACTTGTAAGCATCATATACTCCCAATGACTTGTTCACTTTATGGAATCTAGGCTCATTTAATTTAAGAAGTTCTTCCCTAGTCATTAAGATTCAATCTGCTTCTGTAAGTTTGATTTAGCATTCCTTGCTATGAAGTTAGCTAGATTAGCCAAGTCATCCATAGCATTGTTCTCAGAATCTTCAGGCTTATATATAGCCCCTGAAAGTTCCTTGGTCACTAGCTCTGTTAAAGGAGGAATAAGTGCATCTTCAAGAGGAAACTCTTTGTCAAGAATATCACAGCTCTCTGATTGCTCACACTCTAATTCTGAGGCTTCTTCTGCATCACTAAATACTCCAGTAAACTTTATTTCCTCTAAGTAATAGAGCTGTGGGTTTGAAGACTTCAGGTATAAATATCCATCAGGTCCTTTAGCAGCATAAATTATATTCTGAAGCCATTTATTGTGTCCTATATATCTCAGCCTATCCCTAGATACATAAGTTATCTCTCCATTGAAGTAGTCATCTGAATGCACTCTGGATTGTCCTATATTCATAGTTTCAGGTATCTTCTTAGTGCTTCTCATATAGGTACCTTCACAAGGTAGCCCCTCTACTCCTTCATGCTCTTCTAGGTCTAAGCACATAGTCTGATAGTTGGATAATGGAACTTCCTTCCTTACATCAGAGTATCTTTGCTTTAAGAGAAAAGCCCTATATTTACTTAGCAAGAATATAATATGGTCTTCAGTAAAAGATGAATCATCACTCATAAGTTTTAGTTCATCTAATATTAAGTACACTAGTTGTCTGTATGTTCTCATATTGATACATATTAAAAAAGTTCTTGTGGCAAAGATACTAAGAATTTATCAATGCCACAAGAACTTTATTGTTTTAGTTATTGTTCTTACAAAGTTTTATTAACAGGATACCTTAGCATTCAATTCAAGGAAATAGCTCATGTCATGTTTTGCAACCTTAGTGAAGAAATACTTCTTAAAGCTAGCTAACTTATTATAGTTCTGCATCAACATAGCTTTAGCATTATTAAATGCTGCATCCCCAATTCTCTTTCTAAGATGTTCCTCATATACAGGAATCTTATCATCAGAAGAGAATAAATGTATGAGGTATAACTGATTATGGTCTACCTGTGTAGTAATTACTACATAATTACCTCTTTCTCTGTAAAGGTGTCCTACTCCCCAATTCTTGATAAGAAGAACTTCACCTCCTGCAAGCCATGTCTTAATAGACATTAGAGGCTCATCTAATCCATACTTTATAAGACCAGTAAGTCCTCCAATCTTGAACCACCATCCTATACTTGAAGCATATACTGCTCCTAATACACAAGAGCATGGAACTACTTCTGCATCAGGATTTTGGTCTAGTAGCTTATTTGTCCACTTAGCTGTGTATTCCCATCCATCCTCTGTCATATTAACAAATGAGGCATAAGTACCAAACCTTTTTCTTCCTATATGCCCATCTTCATTACTATAGATTCCATATTCATCTTTACCAAAGTAGACAGTGTTAGAAGTTATTAGTCTATTAGGGTTTTCATCAAGAAGACTTACTAGTCTCTCATCCCAATTAAACTCATAGAATCTCATATGGGCATCAAGCAGCACAAAGTAAGGAGTAGTGCAATGGAATACACCAAAGTTTCTAGAACCTGCTACACCTAGGTTAGTATCATTCCTATAATAGTCACATCCAAAGATTTCAGCTACTTTCTTGTAATTATACCCATCATTGCTATTATCATCAATGAGCATAATCTTCACATCCTTGGCTGTAGCTCTTACAGAAGTAACAGTTTTCTCTACTTCATATCCTTCATTTTGGAAAGGAATAATTACAGTTAATTTACTATTGCTTCCCTTAATATGGTCCCCATTACCTACATTAGCATGGCAATAAGCATTATGAATCATGGTAGCACCATCAAAGGGGCTTGGATTCATTGTAGCCTGTTTATCATGCTGTCTATAATAGTTTACTACCTTAGGAACATTGAATATCTTCAACCCATGAGTAACAGCAGTTATCCACAGCTTTTGGTCTTCAGCACCATCAAATATCTTTTCATACCAGAAAGGAAGTTTTAATAGTGAAGATTTTCTCATCATAACTGTAGGGTGTCCTATGCAATTATGATGGTCCAAATATTCTCTTATAACCTCACCTGGCCCTGGTTGGAAGTATTCTTTAACTGCTTTCCCATTACCCCATTCAAATCCAGCACCCATAATATCTACATCAGGATGCCCCTGCATCCAATTAAACTGATATTCAAGTCTATCAGGATACATCATATCATCAGCATCCATCCTAGCTATGTAGATTCCAATAGCTCTCCTAATACCTAAGTTAAGTGCTTCTGATATACCATCATGCCTCTTCTTTATATAGACAATCCTATCATCTGTATAGGATTTAATTATGTTCTCTGTATTATCTGTTGAACCATCATCAACAATGATAAATTCAAAGTCAGTGAAAGTTTGTGCAAGTACACTATCTATACACTCCTTAAGATATGTTTCACCATTATACACAGGCATAACAACTGAAATCATCTTATAGTGAGAAGTCATACCTAGATGAATAGCATGAGTGTCTTCAGTAGGATGAAATTCATCTACGGGATAGAAATACATCTTAGGATAAATAGTAAGCCCATCAAACTTCTGTAACAGATTTACATCAGGGCTAAAGTCATATATCTCCTTTACACCTGCTGTTGTAGCATAGATACTATTGCATATATTAAGAGAACCATCCCTCTTAATATAGTGCTTATTCTCCATCTTATCTAAGAGAGCCTTAATAGTTGGATTACCTTTCTCTGCTCCTACTAAGCCCCATCCTATTTCACCAGGGTTTATCATTCCTACAAACATCTTGTTGTCTAGGAATGGGTCTAGGGATTTAGTAACCATTTGGTCTGCATCTAGGTATATGCCACCATAGTTATAAAGTACATATAGCCTCATATAGTCTACTATGTAACCATAAGAGCCACATCCACATTCATAACATTCTTTTACCCAAGGAACAGAATTAACATCAAAAGTTTCTTCATTCCATAATCTTATCTCATAATCTGGCAGAATCCTCTTCCATGATTCAATACTTCTCTGAACTGCTTTGGGTAATTCCTTATTTTTGTCTTTGCTGAACCAGCAATAATGTATTATTTTGGGAATCATACTGATAAGATTTTTAATAAAGTAGGTACTGATATTACACAGTACCTACTATTTTGTTATGTATTAGGCATCCACTAAAGGAGCATCTTTCATATCAATTACTACACTTGACTGAGTAGTACCTGCTAGACTGACTTCTTCAGGGTTAATGCCATCAGATGTAACCTTAATTACAGTACCACCTGTATTAGATTGTAACTTAAGTACTGCTGGTGCTGCTGTTGTAGTACTAGTAGTTGTAGCACTTGCTAAAACTGCCTCTACTATAATATTGCTACCTGGAGTAATGGCATCTGTAGTATAAGGTAATGTAACAATCTGACCATTGACTTTCAGCTGTGGAATCTTCCAGTCAGGATTAACAACTGTAGCAGAAGTAAATCCTATAGTGATAGTAGGAGTAACATCTGTTGGGAACTCTAAGGTCTTTACAACATCCTCAGGACCAACTGGGACTGTACCAAAGGTACCTGTAACTGTGTAATTTGTAATACTATTACCCTTGAAAGTAACAGTAACAGGTTTCTGTGAGTATCTGATATACAACTCTTTGGTTTGTCCAGCATTCAGAGTGAAATTATGGACCTTACTTGAGGTAAGTAAGTTTTTGTAGTTTTGGTCTGCATATATACCCTTAAACACTTTACCTGAAGGGTCAGCAGAGGTAACTTGAACTTTTACTTGTCTTTGTCTAATTTGTGCCATATTTTTAGGGAATTAAAATTTTTGTACTAGTTGAAGTAGTGGTTGGGGTAGAATTAGAACCCTTAAATTTAATAGTTATATATGACATACCATCAGAAGGAGTATCAAATTTATATTCTTGCTCATTTGATAGTAGTTCACCTGTCTTGCTGTCATAGAACCCAATAACCTGCTCATAAGTAGAAAGAGGAAGGCTAAGAGTAATTTTGCTGCCTATTGTGCCTCCTATGCCTGAATAAGAATAGTGAACTGTATCTCCCTTTAAGACAAAGGAGGTATTATCTCCATTAGAGATATTTACATTAACTGTTCTTGAATCTTCAGGCAGGCTCACATCAAGGTCTCTAGTATCTAGTTGCAGATATGCTAACTGACCTGGAGGCTCAGTGGATATAGTACCAGTAGTTGATGTAGTAGAACTACTACCTATTTCAACAACTTCTCCATCAGATAGAGTAACTTCTACCTTAACATTATCTGCATTAGCATGAAGAATAACATATGTAGAAGTGTCTACAATCTTTGTTAGTGTAGAATAGAAATCATCTTTTGTTTTATCGCCACTATTAGACTTATAATTTTGATAAGTACTATCAGCTTTCTCAACTAGGTTAGAATCTGATACTCCATCCTTAAACCAGTACTCAGTAATAGAATCACCACTTTTGACACCAATAGTCAAACCTACACATCTTTTAGATGTGGTAAGTGCAGTCAAAGCTGCACTTACACTATTATATGGTCCATATCTCTTATCCATTTGAGGATAAGGATTAAATCTACTATCACTCCCAGTGAAGTTCACAATATCACTTATAGTTACTGCCATCTTTATTTATTTTTAGCTTTAACATTTATAAGTTCAGGAGCACCACCATAGTTGTTATAGATGAAATACACATCATAGTTTATGCCATTATAGGCCCCACCCTGATTAGCATTTACTCCTCCCCTTGTGTACTTGGAATAGAAAATACCATTGTTTGTATCATCGGGGATATTTTCCTTAGTATTATCATAACATACAGTAGTTATTCCACCTGATGTGAAGGCTGCATATTGTAACTCTACCTTATCTACAGGAACTATTAGGTATGTGTAATATCCATTCTGTGGGATAGTAAACTTATTTACCTCAGTACCTGTTATGGTTTTTGACTTTGTGCCTTCTCTCTCCATTAGAGTATTTATAGGAGTATCTACAAAATCAAGAGGAGACATGTAGTCTTCTACTACGCCATAGTAGACATTGTTACCTACAACAGGTGGTTGAGTACTAGTACTTGTAGTAGTTGCATCTACAGGAATAAATACTGGGTCTATAATTGCTGACTTATTATTACTATAAGGAAGCTCAGTAGCAGCACCATTTATTATAACTTTGTCAACTTTCCATCTGTCATCAGCACATACTATTTTATTGATAACATAGGTTACACCGCTACCTGCCTCAGCAATTGTCTTAGAAACATCCACATCAGTTACTGAGACTATTTGATTTGTATTATAAGTAGCTGTATAAGGAATACTACCAGACTTAAATAAGAGAACAACAGGTGCTGGAGTTGATGTCGTTGTAGTTGTAGAGGAAGTTGTAGTACTCACTTCTCTATACCTAAGCTCTATGGTGTTAGTTCCTGTTGAAGGTATAGTATATTGTAAAATATTACTGCTACCAATTAAAGACCCTGCTACATAAAAGCCACTGAAAACAAATCCAGGAACAGCCTGAGCCATTATAGTAACTTTGCTACCTACTCTTACCTTTACTGGAGTTCCTATCCCAACTAGTTCATTGTCTACATAGGCAGTACTAGCTACTGTAGAACTAAGTATCAGATAAGTAGGCTTAATAGGAGGTTGAGTAGTTGTACTTGTAGTAGTTGTTGTGGTTGGTACAATTACAGGCGGAGGAGTAGAACTCCCTCCATCACAACATACACATTCACAGCAAGGTCTATTAGTTGGTAAAGATACTTCACAAGTGGAACCAAAGAATTGGTATAATAAATCTCGCATCAGCTTAATATCTTCGTTTGTTATATAATATCTTAGCTCAGTGTGAGTGATTTCATAAATGAAGTCCATGACTAGCATCTTGAATACTACATCATAGCTTTTATAGCCTGTGTGAGCTAAGGTCTTGAAGTATCTTATCAAATTATCATACATTAACTCATCCATTGCATCCACATCCATTACTAGGTTTAGTACTAATGGAGTTAGTAAACTTCTTCCAATATGTTATGGCTAATGGGAAGTCCCTAGTTTTAAGACAGATTTGGAATGCTTTATATCTTAGGATAAAGTCAATAAAGGCTCTTGGAATATCACACTTGTGATAGGTCTCACTAAGGTATTTCAAAGCCTTTCTATAGATGGGATAAGCATCTACTCCAACTCCTAAAGTAATAGGAGAGTCTAAACCACAAGGCACATCACAAGAAGGAACTCCTTTTGTAATCACATACACAAAGAACATATTACCCTCCATAGTAGGTACTAATAAATCTGTGGCCTTGATAGTCATTTGCACCCTCTTCTGGTTGCCAGAAATAGTGTAAGAGTACACTGGATATTTACTTACTCCATCTTTGTTAAAGGTATCTTGTGTATCTACTACTATCTTATCTATATAGACATTCTTAAAGTATGGCATATCCAATACAGAACAATCTATATAGATTCCCTTATTACAAGGGATAACAAATAATTTATTAAATTCTACCATATCAAGTTCTTTGATTAAAAGAAATAAGGGTGAAGGTTATAAAACCCTCACCCCTTTTATGTCTCTAAGTTAGAGAGTTGCAATACTGAGACCTGTAGCAGTGTTGAAGGCTGCAATTACCTTATTAAGTTCTGCCTTATCAGCACATACAATTGTAATAGTCTTTTCAGACTTTTGTACTGATTCATTGCTGCCAACATAAGCATAATGAATATCAAATACACAGTATGCCTTAGCTGGGTCTACAAGATAAGTAGTAGGTATATTGTGAGGCCATCCCACTTGTCTGTACATATCTCCTCTCTCACCCATACAGAAGTATTCAAGGTCTGCAATAGTCTTACCATTGCCAATAGAACCACTTGTACTTTCTGTTAGAGTAGCCCAATATCTTTCATCACCATTTACAGTAACAGGTACTGATTGTACTGTGAAGTAAACAGGGGTTTGAGCCATAACTCCAAGTCTCCAAGGTTGCTCAACTTCAGTAATAACTACTCCAGTGTAAGTATAAGTACCTGTGAGGTCTGCTACCTTAGTTGTAGGAGTTACCTCTATAGTTGCAGATGCAGTCTTAATCTCAATCTTGATAAGAGGAACTACTTCTCTGCTGAAGTTCTTAGCCAGAGAGACTGCAAGAACCTTATAGAACTCACTTGCATCCATGCCAGCATAAGCATGTACCATACCATACTTGAAGTACTGGTCTTCATCTGACATGCCTACATATTGCTTGAATGCAATTCTTAGGATGTAATCCTGTCCTGCAACAGGAGCACCACCATTGACATTTGAATCAAGAGCTATAGTTACTGACTTAAGGTCATGTGCCATAGCAGTTGCATCAGTAGCCTTTGCATAAAGGATATTCTTTGTGTCAATTAGGTCACTTCTCATTAAGTTATCAGCACCCTTGTACTCAAAATACAGATGGCTCTTGGCAGTATCATTCTTTACTGCAATAGAACCAGCAGCATCTGAAGCAAGCACATGAGGAGTCTTGAATGCTGTTGCTACATAAAGTTGTCTTACTTGATTTACACTAAATGTCGCCATTTTAATTTGAAATTAAATTATACAATAGATTTTATTTTCCTGCACTTGGAACCCTACTTATGATGGCAAGCCTAACTGCTCTCTCAAGTATTGCTCTATGTATTACAGGGTTCAGTCCACATTCTGTTTTTTTATTGATACCGTTGATTGACAAATCATTTGGTAAGTCATTCAGTATAATTGGGTTTGGTCTTGAAAGGTATCTGACAAGATAACTAGCCACGTTATACTTTGAAACTATTTCAACTGCCTCTTCATTAAGGTCAAGCCTTAAGGCTCTCCTCTCATTAGAACCCCTAAATGGATTTTTTCTTATCCTATGGTATTCATCCTGTGTAACAGGAGTTACACAAACATCTTCTCCACTCTTGCATCCTAATCCATCATCTTTCAAATCAACTGCCTCATAGGTTATAAACCATAGGTCTTTGGGCAGCTTAAAGAATACTGAGTGCTTAGATAGTCCCTTATATGTAGTTTCCTTAACAGGGGTAGTGTAAGTTTTAATTAGGCCACTCAAGTATCTTCTGACTTCCTCAGTCTTTTCAAATGAGTCTCCAAATGTATTCTTACCATTGTACATATCTATTACCACATCTTCTTGTGCTTTGGTGAGAAAAACTGACTTCTCATATTCATCCAGCTCAATGGTATTAGGGGTTTCCTTTGTATTAGAGTAGCTGTTCAGTAAGGCATCAAACTCATTGGAAAATTCTTCAGTAGTCATTATTCACTCCTTTGTCCTAATTCAACATCACTTTTTAGGTCTCCTGCATAAGCAGCTCTAGCTAGCTCTACTGCCCTCTGTAGTATCTCAGGATGTATCTCAGAGTTTAGCTCACAGCCCATTGCATTTTTTTCAGTATTGATTGACAAGTCACTTCCAACAAGACTTTCAAGTATAATAGGCTTAGGGTGCTTGACATATCTTATGTGATAGCCATTGGGACTAACACTATTAAGATGTCCTACAATCAAGTTAATGTCATCTTCCCCATTGATTATTCTCCATGCCTGATTCTTCAAAGGTTGTTTGTAGGGCTTAGATGATACTCTAAGATATTCATCATACTTTATAGGTATGACCTGTAATCTGTATTTCCTATCATCATCTTTCTTTGTGACATCCACAACCTCATTTACTACTGCAAAAATATCATCAGGCCAAGTAATCTTATATGCACCAGTTACATTTCCAAAGAATGATGTAGGGGCAGGGGCAGTACCAGAAGAGGAATAAGTCTTCATAAGTTTAGAGAAGTCCACTTGCCTCTTCTGAGAACCATCCAAGCCCTCCTGATACTTATTACCTTTAGGATTAAAGTAGTTCTTAATAATCTCACTCTGAGCCTTAGTTAGGAAGACTGACTTCTCATATTCATCTAAGCCTGGAGCTTGGTTAGACATTACATTGTTGTACAGAACATCGAACTCATTTGAAAATTCTGATATAGTCATATTACTTTAATTTAGCTTCCAATGCAAACTTTACTTCTTGATGCTTAGGAGAGTTCAAGTACTTAGCTGCTATATTGAGAGTAGGCTCTTCATTTGCCTCACACAGAGGAGAATTGTCAGCTCTCAAATACAGGTAATTGCCTTTATTAGAAATTAAGCCAGCTTCTATAGCCTTCTTAATAAGAACCTTTGTAGGAAGCATTGGGTCAGTAATTACTCTTAAGAATATCTTACTGTCATGCTGTATAAGTTCATTAACCTTAGTCTGCAAGAACTCTAACTTAGCAGTCTTAGATGTAGGTCTGCCATCAATTGTTTCTACAATAACCCTCAGAGTGTCAAAATCATCCTCGATTTTTCCAAACTCCTTGTAGCATCTCATTGTAGCACTCATATTACTCTTGGCAGTCTTAGTTTCCTCTCCTTCTGAGATAATAACAAACTGGTAAGTAGCTTTTGGAGTATCTTGCAGTGCCTGCAATGAAGGAGCAATAAAATCCTTATTAGCCAGCAATATCTTATATCTAATGTAGTCTTCTGGGTCAGATAGATTGAGGTAGTTATCCTGCTTAGTCAATCTAACCTTACTGATTCCCTTCTCATTACTATCATCCCAAAAGTTATCTACCTTCTTGTAGATGCTTAAAGCATTATACTCTAGTCCCATAATCTCTTCAAGGAATGCCTTTTCCTTATCTGTAAGGACATTGACAAACATACCTGAAGATAGTCTAGGAACTACAAAGGTTCTGCTAGCTCCCTCTGCCATACCTCCTGCAAGGATATGCTTAGGGTTATTACCCCACATACCTGTCAGTTTAGGCACATGCCTTACAATAATCTTCTCATTCCTCAAACAGCTGACTACTTGGTCTGAGGGTTCTTCAATTTTTCTAGACCTCTTAGGTCTTTCAGGGGCAACTTCATTGCCCTTTACTTCTTGTAAAGGGGTTTCCATATCAGCACTATCTAAGTCAAAATCAGGTGCTGTATAGTCTACCTTCTCTTCCATCTTTTCTTTTGCCATAACTTCTCCGTAGTTTATAAAAATAAAGGGGAGAAGGAGAGTAACCTCCTCTCCCCTTTGGAATTATGATTAGCCCTGTAGAACAGCAGGGATTAGTGACATAGTTCTTGTTGGGTCAAGAACACAGATACCAAGAGTAGCCATTCTGTGGATTACAGCAGAATCCTCATCAAATGACATATAAGGATTACCCTTTTGACCTGTGAATGGATTTCTTAGACCCCATTGATAACCTCTGTATTCATTATCACCCTTAATCTTACACTTAAAGATATTAGGTTGGTCCATAGTACCAATGTACATAATATCATATCTGTAAGAGAAGGCAACACCTCCATTTGGATGGAGAATCTTGTTTCTTACTGGGTCATCATAGAATGGGTCTACATCAATCTTAACCCTTACTCCATTAGGAGCTTTGTATTCTACAAATTGGAAACCAGCACTTAGTGAGTTCTGGTGAAGCTGTGATTGAGTCTTCTGTACAACTCCAATAGAGTTGTTATCAAGAACAAACTGAGTCCAACCTGATACAGTCTTAAGTACTTCCTTGTGGAATTGGATAGCACCTCTTTCACCAGTCTTAATGAGGAAGTATCTATCACCAAAGTCCAACTTAGCAGCACTTAGCTCATATAGAGCATCTTCAAGAAGCTTCAAACTAAATGTGTTGTAATACATAGTATTAGCAACTTCCATTTGCTCAAATAAGCCAGCACCTGTCTTAATAGCATTACCTGACTTACCAAAGTTCATGTACTCACCATTCTGATTTCTGTTGCTTCTACCAAAAGCAAGGGCATTGTTCTTGTACTCAGAGAACTGCTGTTCTACTTCCCAGTCTACATTGTGCATCCACATTGTAGCAACTGACTTAGTGTATCTACCCCCTGTTTCCTTAGTGATAGGAATACCAACAGCCAGCTTCTTATTCAGCATAGAACCTTCAACCTTGTGTTGGATTCTGACTACAGACCACTCATTTCTCATAGAAACAGGGCTTGTAAATCTTACATCACCAACCTTTCTTGAAAGCTCCTTCTCAACAAATGCAGCCTCAACTGAGAATCTCTCACCTGCAAGTAATCTTTCAGCAGGAACACCTGCTGTGTTACCTCCAGCAAGCTCTACCTTGTAAACTGCATTAGTACCCTCCATTCTTGGGTCTCCGAGGATTCTGAATTGATAGACTTCATTCAGACTACCTACAATGTACTCACCATCAGCAAACCAGTCCTCAGGAAATACTAAGTAGAAAGGTGCAATACCTACACCCACCATTCCTGAATCATTAGTTATAGGTGTACCATTTTCATCTCTTGCCTCTAAAAGAGGAATGTTTCTTCTTGAAGAACCAATAACATCCCAGTAGTACTCATTGTCATCTTCAAATTCTCTTGTTGGGAATTGGTTCAGGAATGTGTCAAGGGTCTTTCCTCTGTAGTAAGCTAACAGTTGCACCATTAGGTTTGTAGCCTTTTGTGGAGCTAACTGAAAGATAGAACCAAGGTGGTTTTCCTTAGTAAGTCCCTTCCAGTGCTGGAAGCCTACCATTTGAAACTTACCTAATTTTCCAGCCATAAATAATTTAATTTATCAGTTATTTAGTTTACATCTCTGGGCTTAGACATCTAACTTCCACCCCTTCCCAATAAAGGATTCAGGGTCCTCATCAACTCCACTTGCATATTTCAGACTACCATCTGAGGTTCTTGCAGTATTGTTAAGAGTATTTTCCAGCTCTCTAAGACCTTTCTTTGCTTCTTTCTTTACTTTACCTTTCACTAAACCATCAAGATTCTTAAAGCCATCAGTTAGTGTAAAGATTAGACCTATATTCTTTAGGAAATCTACTCTGTTCTCCATTTCATACCTTTGAATAGCAGTGTAGTATCTCCCAGTTTCAGGGTCTTTATAAACAGGCTTTGATATATTATCATATATCCTTTGTCTAGTTGCCTTATCTACAGACAACTCTTCAAAGACTTCCTTATCATTAAGGATAGATGTCTTCAGTTTTTCAGCCTGCCCTTTCCTTTCCTTCTCTTCCTGTTCTGCTTCTGCTTTTGCCTCATTGACAAGTTCATCATACTTGTCTTTGAAGAAATCCATATTGCTTTTCAAAGCCTCTTTAGCATCTTCAATATCGGTTCCAGCATTAAGGGATTTCTGCACTTCTCTTGCAGCTCTTTCCTTGCTATAACCTCTATTGATAAAATCTTGATAGATTAGGTCTTTTCTAAGTTTTTCACCCTTATCACTTTCATCAGAGATAGACTCTTCCTCAATACTATCAAGGAAGTCGATTGTATTTTCATATTTCTTAATCTCTGTAGGCTCTACTCCAGCAGTCAAAGCTTCATCAATTCTCTTCTGTCTTTCATCAAGACCAGCTTTTATTTGCTGCTCAATTAAGTCCCTGAAGTCTTCAGGCTCTTTAATCTTAGAATAAGACTCATCATCAAGGTCAGGGAAGATACCCTCCTCCTTCAAGGCTTTAGCAATGGAAGAGTAGAAGTTTTTGGGAGAAGTACCATCACCTTTCGGAGTGGTATCTTCCTTTTCCTCTTTATTATCTTTTCCACCACCTACGCTCTCTGGTTCAGTAAATAAAGTATCTACATCAACCTCAGTAGTTTCATTTTTTTCTTTGCTATCATGGTTCTCTTCAGAACCATCTTCTCCACTCTCTTTACTAGGAGGTGGAGTCTCCTGTGCATCATCTTCTACAAACAGATTATCTATTTCCTCTGCTCCTAAGATGTTATCTAAGCTAAGTTCTTCTTCCATATACTTCTCGTCTTAGTGTTATCTTAAACAGGTGCAAAGATAAATAAAATTTTATTTGCCTACAATACAGTAAATAAATTACTTTGAATATACAAGTATAATATTTATATAATAGGCAAAAAGAAAGGGCAGGATGCTATCCTGCCCAATCAAATCAGTGTTCCCTAAAATATTCTACTACCTTATTCTCAGACTTACTGTTAGCATCCTTAAACCAGAATACTATGGCAGATTCAATCACTTTCTGCTCTATACCATCTGTAAACCAACTCCTAAACAATTCAGCATAATCATGGTATTGAGAGTTGATAGCTACATACACATCAGTAGCTGTTACAGATGTTGGGAGTATTCCCCTATATCTTTCACAAACTTCCTTAGCCTTGTGCATATCAAACTTCTCTCCACTATATTTTCTGCCATTCTCAGTGTGATACATTCTAGATACGAGATACTCTGCTTCAGATTCACTGAAGTGGTCTCCTCTAGACATAGAGTCTCTCATATATCTCATGGCTCTATCCATATCATCACTTCTCATGTGGTCTCTAAACTTGTCTGAGAGTCTTTCATTTCTTGAGTCAAGCATATCCATGAACTCATCAGGGCTATTATGTCTTCTCATATAGAAGTAGTCATCATCAAATGGTATGAAGTCTCCTTCTCTACCATGTCTCATAGAGCTTCTTCTATACTTATTCATAAATTCCCTGAACTTATCCATGAACTCATGCTCACTCATACCACCCATACCTTTTCTATTTAGGTACTCATACATCATAAGTTCATCCATATTCCTTAGCTTTTAGTGATTAACATTTCCTTGAAAGTCTCTAGGTCTGTTATATTCAACACTAATCTTTTACTAGTGAATGGCAAGTTAAACTTGATTTCACCTCCACCTATTTCTATGTCTCCAATGAATGAAGTCTTGAAGGTAAATGGGTTAGTATTCATTAAGTTCTCCATCATTTCAGTGATGATATTCTCAATGTCTATGTTGCCCTCTTTATCAGATATTAAGTCCAAAGTCTTTGTCACTTTGTCAAAGTTCTTGTCTAATGCCCTAGTAATGAAAGGCTTCATAAAACCAATCATAGGATTGGACTTAGACATACTATCTAATTGAAGTGAAACATAAGACTTAAGATTGTCAGTCAATTGTGTTACAGTTACCATAATTACATATTAGCTTTAATAAATTCTTCATAAGTCACTTCAGGGTTAGTCTTGCTAAATTCCCTGAACTTTCTAAACATTTCCATTTCCCTGTTAGTCTCTTGAATAATTTTTCCCTTTAACTTCTTGACTATTTTTAATTGACTTTGTAGCAACTCTTTACCTTCTGGGGTATTCTCAATCCTGCTCTTAACCAAGTTCAGAATTTCATTTTGAACCATAGTCTGAATCTTAGTATAAGTATCTACATAGTCCTCATCTTGAAGTAGCATTGCCTTTTGCTCATCTGTCATAGGAGTTATTTCAGCATCTACCTCATCCCATATAAGCCTTTGGGTAGGCTGCTGTATAGGTTGAGCCTGCTGTCTTAACTGTTTTGCAGCTTCAAGGTTCTGCTTATACTTCTCAATAAGCTGTAGTTGCTCATCAAGACTATTTCCTACCACACTGCTTCCAAGCAATGGGTCTCCTCCCCCTAATATGACTTGATTTACTGGAATCATAACTATAAGTTTTTAAGATTAGTATTGAAAAGTAAGGGGAATTACCCCCTTACTTTAGACAGTTGCAGCAGCACCATTAACAACTCTTGGGCAACCACATTGATTTGCACCTACATAGCCTGTAACTGTAGGAGTGTTAGGTAGGCATACTTCACCATAGATAACCTTGCAAGTCTTTCTGTCAGTATAGTTAATACCAGCAGTAAATGCCTTGTCAATCTCGCATTGGATTAGCTTATCTTGATAAGGTCTTACAGCAGCATTAATAGCTACTTGAGCCTTTAAGTCACTTAATTCCTTTCTGATGGCATCATCAGCATCTCTTTGAGACTTATACAGATTGAAAGCATCTTGGTTTTGCTTTGCAGATAGTACATCAAAGCCATCTCTTGTGCTCTTATATAGACCAAAGTCAGCATCAATCTGGCCTTTCCATACACTGAATAGCTCACTATTTAATGTCTGTCTGTCAGCAAATCTCTGTGATTGCTGAACAAGTGCCCAGTCATAAAGGCCCTTCTGAAGTGCAAGAGTATCTTCACAGCCCTTTTCCCATGTTTGGAAAGCAGTAGGAGCAGATACACCATTGCCATTAGTACCACCGCCTAAAGCATTGATGTTTACATTCTCAGGCATTGAAAGCCCGCTTGCCCCATTTCCAAATAG
>ULPT01027647.1_pt1 | contig 73467 bp, 61 predicted proteins | sample 1953751 | NCBI WGS metagenome assembly ULPT01 (sample SAMEA4835636, study PRJEB28245) | human gut metagenome | biome: gut microbiome; material: fecal sample | place: Denmark | collected 2008 | reverse complement strand
GAATCCACCCGCTACACATTTGGTATGACTGTGAAAGACGCGACCAATGCCACTTTGCAGACCTACACGGGTGAGTTCAACACCACCGGTGTTGCTACCTCTGTGGATAATGCCGCAACGGAAACAACTGCACAAAAGGTTATCCGCAATGGGCAGGTGCTTATCCTGCGGGGCGACAAGACCTATAGCACGATGGGAGTGGAGGTTAATTTGTAATTTGTAATTTGTAATGATGGGCTGCTCAAGAAATTTGGGCAGCCCGTTGTGTATATAAACGTCTGTTCGATATATTACGAGTGGTATGGTTTTTACGGTTAATCAATGATAATACGGCATAGTCGTCCGTTTACCCAAACACATCTCACTATGCCTATCGCCTTGCAAAAGATCGCCCAAAAACAGCATTATCCTTCGTGTATCTCTCGTATATCCTTCGTATATGTATCGTAGTTTTAGGCACAACGAGGGCTAATAAATTGGGCTAATAAGACTAATAAGACAAATAAAACAAATAAGACAAATTGGGTGGATTGGGCGGATTGGATGGACAGTACAGGGTGGATTGCATATTAAAATTATTAATTGTTAATTGTTAATTGGAAATCGTTAATTGCTCTTGCGTATTCCATAAAAAAGCAGTACCTTTGTAGCGACTTTGAGTGGTCGTAAAAAATAACGGGGCATAAATGGTGCTCCACATCTAATCAACGAGGCGCAAACGGTGCCTCAAAACAATTATTAAACACTACATGAATATTGTAAGAAAGGAGATTGCTCTCCCTGATGGTCGTGTGATTACGCTGGAAACCGGCAAACTTGCCAAGCAGGCAGACGGTGCGGTGATGGCGACTATCGGCAACACAATGGTGCTTGCCACAGTATGCAGCGCGAAAGACGCTGTTCCCGGTACGGATTTCATGCCGCTGACCGTGGAGTACAAAGAGAAATTTGCCAGTGCAGGTCGTTTCCCGGGTGGTTTCACCCGTCGTGAAGGCAAGGCGTCGGACTATGAAATCCTGATTGCCCGCCTGATTGACCGTGCCTTGCGCCCATTGTTCCCTGCTAACTATCACGCAGAGACATTTGTTAATGTAACGATGTATTCGGCTGACGGCGTAGATATGCCGGAGTCGATAGCCGGTCTGGCTGCCGGTGCTGCTCTGGCTTGCTCGGACATACCGTTTGAGGGTCCTGTTTCGGAGGTGCGCGTGGCACGCGTAAACGGTGAGATGGTTATCAACCCGACCTTTGAGCAATGTGAGCAGGCTGACCTCGAATTGATGGTGGCTGCCACCTACGACAACATCATGATGGTTGAGGGTGAGATGAAAGAAGTGCCGGAGGCTGTGATGCTTGAGGCTATCAAGGCTGCGCACGAGGCTATCAAACCGCAGTGTTTGGCTCTCAACGAGATGATGAAAGCGTATGGCAAAGAGACCAAGCGCGAGTACTGCCACGAGGTAAACGATGATGAACTGAAACAGGCTGTACACGACTATAGTTACGCACGCGCGTATGCACAAGCCACCTCTGCCGATACCGACAAACATCACCGCGAGGCAATGTTCTCGCAGATTTGCGATGATTTCAAGACCGACAAGGCAGACTATATGGCTCAGCGTGCTGAAGCATTAGGCATTGATATTGAGGAGATTGCCGCTATGGTGGACCGCTACTACCACGATGTGGAGAAAGAGGCTATGCGCCGCGCTGTTCTTGATGAGGGCAAGCGTCTTGACGGTCGTCAGACAACCGATATCCGCCCTATCTGGTGCGAAGTAAGTCCGCTGCCCGGTCCTCACGGTTCGTCTATCTTCACCCGTGGTGAGACCCAGGCTTTGGCTACCGTTACGCTCGGTACCAGCCGCGATGAGAAGATTGTGGACGAGGCTTTGGTTCAAGGTACCGACCGTTTCTTGCTCCACTACAATTTCCCGCCTTTCGCAACCGGTGAGGCAAAAGCACAACGTGGTGTAGGTCGCCGCGAGATTGGTCATGGAAACCTCGCTTGCCGTGCGCTCAAGAACATGATTCCTGCCGATTTCCCATACTGCGTACGCGTAGTTTCGGATATTTTGGAGTCCAATGGCTCGTCTTCTATGGCTACCGTTTGCGCAGGTACACTCGCGCTGATGGATGCCGGTGTACAAATCAAGAAACCTGTCAGCGGTATCGCTATGGGTATGATTTCCGAGTTGGTGGGCGACAAACTCAACTATAAGATTCTGAGCGACATCCTCGGCGATGAGGACCACCTCGGAGATATGGACTTCAAGACTACCGGTACGCGTGACGGTCTGACCGCTTGCCAGATGGATATCAAGGTGGATGGCCTGAGTTATGAGGTGTTGGAGAACGCTCTCGCACAGGCTCATCAGGCACGTATGTATATCCTCGACAAGATTTTGGAGACGATGCCCGAACCGCGCAAAGACCTCAAACCACAGGCTCCGCGTATTGTATCGTTCATTATTCCGAAAGACATGATTGGTGCTGTCATTGGTCCCGGCGGTAAGATTATCCAAGGTATCCAAGCCGAGACCGGTGCTGTCATCAGTATTGATGAGATAGAGGAAGGCGGCAAGGTGGAAGTGGCTTCCAACAACAAAGAGGCTATGGACGCTGCTGTGGCTAAGATTAAGGCTATCGTGGCTATGCCCGAAGTAGGCGAAGTATATGAATCGACGGTTAAGTCTATCATGCCGTATGGTTGCTTCGTTGAGTTTATGCCGGGACACGAAGGTCTGCTCCATATCTCGGAGATTGACTGGAAACGCTATGACACGATGGAGGAAACGGGTATCAAAGAGGGCGACAAGATCATGATTAAGTTGCTTGAAGTGGACCCCAAAACGGGCAAGTTCCGTCTGAGTGCCAAGGCACTGAAAGAGAAACCCGAAGACTATGTAGAGCCGGAGCGTCCTGCCCGAGCACCCCATGGTGATCGTGGACCCCGCCCTGAGCGTCGTGGTCCCCGCCCCGACCATCGTGATGACCGTCCTCGCCGTGATCCGGAAGCAGACGGTGCACGACTTGACCGACGCCGTTAAGGTTACTCTCCCTACAGAAGTAGAGTAGGTAAACAGAAAGCAGGTTGCTCTATCGGCAACCTGCTTTCTGTTTGTAGCGCATTGTATTATTTAGACTATACCCAACGTAGGGCTGTATTACATCTGGTGAAAGTCGCGTGCCAACCCGCCTTCTCCCGTCTCTTTGTAGAGCGAAGGCAAGTCGTGTCCTGTCTGTTTCATTACTTCGACCACTTTGTCAAACGATACGCGGTGGCTGCCGTCGGTGAACGAAGAATATAGGTTTGCATCCAAAGCGCGTGCGGCAGCATACGCATTGCGCTCGATACAGGGAATCTGTACCAATCCGCAAACCGGGTCGCAAGTCATACCTAAGTGGTGTTCCAGTCCCATCTCGGCAGCGTATTCAATCTGTGCCACCGAACCGCCGAATAGTTGTGTAGCCGCTGCCGAAGCCATCGCACAAGCCACCCCCACCTCGCCTTGGCAGCCCACTTCCGCCCCCGATATGGAGGCATTGCGCTTGACTATATTTCCTACCAATCCCGCTGTGGCTAAAGCGTGCAGGATACGTTTCTCGCTGAAACTGCGGCTCTTCCAAATATGATACAGCACTCCCGGCATTACGCCACACGAACCGCATGTGGGAGCGGTAACAATCTTTCCTCCGCTGGCATTTTCTTCTGCTACTGCCAATGCATAAGCAAACACCAACCCGCGACTACGGATATTGTCTTTGTAACCGCTCGCCTTTACGTAGTACATATTCGCCTTGCGACGCAAGTGCAACGGCCCGGGCAATACTCCCTCGGCATCCAAACCGCGCTCTACCGCCTCCACCATCGTGTGCCAAACGGTTCGCAAATAATTCCAAATTTCTTTGCCTTCGCACTCCTCTACATATTCCCAATAACCTTTGCCCTCAAACTCGCAATAATGCATAATGTCGAGCAATGTTTGCTTGTCATATATGTCCGGAGTATCAGGCTCTGTGTAATCAGGTGCTCCTAATGCTCCGCCACCTACACTGTATATCAGCCATTTGCCGGTCTCTTTGTTTTCCGTATCGTAGGCTCTGAATTCCATTCCGTTGGGGTGAAAATCCAGAAATGTGTGTGGCTCCCATACTATTTGGATACCGGGGATGGTATCCATTATCGCTACATCAGTCATGTGCCCATGCCCGGTCGCAGCCAACGAACCATATAGCGTAACTTCATAGCGGGCAGCACCCGGGTGCTTGGCGTAAAACATCTCCGCCGCTTTGCGCGGTCCCATGGTATGGCTGCTCGATGGCCCGTACCCGATACGATATATTTCCCGAATTGATTTCATATAAAAAATGTCCGACCTCCCCAACCCCTCCAAAGGAGGGGCTAACAGAAAGAGGTTCTTTTTGCAAAACGTAAATTAAAATGAAAAAGCAACTTTAAGCCCCTCCTTTGGAGGGGGTAGGGAGGTCTATCGTTATTTTTGCCGTACAAGCGTTCTCGCCTGCTTCGTTCTTTTGGATATATTCTACACCATCCTGCATTATAAGATAGTGTGTATTCAGCGGAAGTCCCATTTTTACCTCACGTTGGTAATTTATGTCGAGACGTACATTTTTTCCTGCCCAATCCGGGCGATAGGCATTGAGCATCGTCTCTAAATATTTGCATGAGTTGCAATGGCGGTTGTAGTCCACATCTGAGTACTGCACGATATGCGGTACAACACCCGTTGGCTCTGCTATCGGCATAATACGTGCGGGGCGTGCCATCTCCAGGATTTCGCCGTCCACGTTAGAGGTGAATACATCGCGGTCGAATACATTGACAATCTCACGTTTATCAAGACTCAACACAGCCCACTGGCTTTTGCATATACCAATAAGCCGCAATTCTCCGTCTGCTTGCTTGAGATATAGACGGAAATTACGGGTGGAAATCATATGCGCATTCTGCTCAATCCATGTTTCAAAAACCATTGTCTCGCCGTGCGTGGGGAAATAGGTCATTTCCACCGACAGACGTGTCAGAATCCATGTCAACCCCTCTGGATAAAGGTATTTGATACCGAATCCGAGTTCGTCTGCCACACGTCCGGCTGTCTCTAATAAGTAGTTTTCCAATACATACAACCGCAATCGGCGGTTGAAATCTACTTCCTGATACTTTATTTCGTATTCGTATTTATATTTCACAACTTTACAATTTTATACATTTACTGATTTTTCTATTTCAGCCACTTGTCAAGCCAGTCGAAGAAAGTGCGTTGCCAGAGGATGCCGTTCTGTGGTTGGAGTACCCAATGGTTCTCATCGGGGAATATCAGCAACTCGGCGGGAATACCGCGCATTTTTGCTGCGTCAAAAGCCGCCATAGCCTGATTGGCCAATATACGATAGTCTTTTTCGCCATGAATACAAAGGATAGGCGTGTCCCACTTATCTACAAATCGGTGAGGCGAATTGGCAAATGTACGCTGCGCTATGGCATTTTCTTTGTCCCAATATGCACCGCCCATATCCCAGTTGGCAAACCATTTCTCCTCAGTTTCAAGGTATTGCATTTCCATATTGAAGATACCGTCGTGAGCAATAAACGCCTTGAAGCGGTGGTCGTGGTGTCCTGCTATCCAATAGACGCTGAACCCGCCAAACGACGCCCCTACACACCCGAGATGGTCTTTATCCGCATTGGGTGAATGAGCCACAAACTCGTCAATAGCCGTGAAATAATCACGCATACATTGTCCGCCATAGTCGCCGCTGATCTCCTCGTTCCATTCCTTGCCAAAGCCCGGTAAGCCGCGACGGTTGGGGGCTACGACGATATAATCGTTGGCAGCCATCATCATAAAGTTCCAACGGAAACTCCAGAATTGGCTGACGGGAGACTGAGGACCGCCCTCGCAGTAGAGCAGGGTGGGGTATTTCTTGTTGGGGTCGAAATGCGGCGGATAGATAATCCATGTGAGCATCTGTTTGCCGTCAGTGGTAGTTTGCCAACGCGGTTCCACACGCCCCATCTCTATCTGGTCATAGATGTTCTTGTTTTCAAATGTGAGTTGGTTCAATTCGCATTTTGCATTTTGCATTGTGAATTGATATATCTCGTTTGCTTCACGCATAGAGTGGCGCATGCAGATATAGGTGTTGCCGATGTTTCCGCATGGCTCATAGTCATACTGTCCGTCAGGGGTCAGTTGTTCAATTGCGCATTGTGCATTGTGCATTACGCATTGATAGATCCGTTCCGTGGCGTGCCAAACGGCATTGAAAACAATGGTGCTGTCGTCTTTCCAATAATAAGAATCCACGTTGGTGGCTAATCCTTGGCTGGCAAATATTTTCTCTCCTGTTGCGCGGTTCATAATGAAAAGGCGGTTTTCATCGCTTTCATACCCGTCGCGCTCCATACTCTGCCAAGCAATGTATTGTCCGTTCGGCGAATAAGCAGGGTTGGTATCATACCCCTTGTTGTTCTCGGTAATGTTCTTGTGCGTGCGCGTACATACATCATAGATGTATATATCCGAATTGGTCGAAAGAGCATAGTCAATCCCTGTTTTCTTACGGCATGTGTAGGCAATCTCCGTGCCGTCGGGACTCCATGCCCATTGCTCCACTCCGCCGAAAGGCTTCATCGGGCTTTCGTATGGGGTGCCTTCCAACAGATTGATAACATCTGTAACCTTCAGTTGCTTATCTACCAAGTTTTCCTCGTCCAACTTTGCCAGAAACGGCTGTGGTGCACTCTCTGTCCACTCGTCCCAATGTTTGTACATCAGGTCGGTTATCACCTTTCCGGTGGCTTTGTCCAAGTCCGGATAGCGGTCGGCGGTGGTCTCCACAGTCTTTACTTGTGCCGCAAGCAGTATCTGCGAGTTGTCCGGCGAGAGCAAGAAGCCCTCAATGTCTTTGTCAAAACCCGTCAGGCAGATGTCTTCGGTGCGTTGCCCGGCGCGACGCACGTGGAAATAGAGTTTCCCGTCTTTCAAATAGGCGAGTTGCCCCTCTTTTGTCCAAGCGGGAGACGAACCGACAAATTCATCCTTTTGCTCCAACTGACCGTTTCCTAAGTCGCAAATCCGTATCCATGTGGTGGAGCGGTTTTCGGACACGCTATAGTAACTGACAGTATAAGCAATGCGCTGATTATCTGTGTCTATCGCCACATCGCCGATACGTCCCATTGCCCACAATGCTTCGGGGGTGAGGCGTCCGCCTTCAATGGTAATTTGTGGTTTGCTAATCGGTTTTTTCTCCTGTGCAGTATCTTTTGCACACGATGCCGCCAACAAGGCAATTCCTGCCATAAGCCATACTTTTAGTTTCATACTTTGTTTTATAAAATTGCCTGCAAAGATACAAAAATATCCGCACCTGTGCAAATTCAATCTATATACTTTCGTGCTAATAACTATTAGGTGATTAGTAGGTGATTCTCGATAGCATACCGAATGTCCTCCATTTCAATATCGGGGAATTATACTTGTTTGAGGGAGAGTTGGATGCGGTTTCGGGCATGGTCGATGGCTATGACACGAACACGGACATGCTGGTGGAGACTGACTACATCGGCGGGATTGGTGATGCGGCGATTAGCCATTTCAGAGATATGTATAAGTCCGTCTTTATGGATTCCCAAATCCACAAAGGCTCCGAAATTGGAGATGTTCGTAACAATACCCGGCAGCACCATTCCCACTTGCAGGTCGTCAATCGTATGCACCGAGTCGTCAAAATGAAATTCCTCTATCTCCGTGCGAGGGTCACGCGAGGGTTTTTCCAATTCGTGCAGAATGTCGGTCAGGGTAGGGAGACCTACTTCTGAAGATACATATTTATTCAAGTCAATCTGCCGGCGTAGAGCGGCATCGCATAGTAGGTCGTTTACCGTGCAGCCGAGGTCGTGCGCCATCTGCTCTACCAGATGATAACGTTCCGGGTGCACTGCCGAGTTATCAAGCGGAGTATCTGAGTCTGTTACACGCAGGAATCCCGCCGCCTGTTCAAATGTCTTGGCACCCATCTTAGGCACCTTGAGCAGCGACTTACGGTTGGGGAATGCCCCGTTCTCCGCGCGGTAATCCACTATGTTCTGTGCCAGTGTCGGTCCCAAACCGGAGATGTAGGTCAATAGGTGACGGCTGGCAGTATTCACGTCCACCCCAACATGGTTTACCACGCTCTCTACTGTCTGTTGCAGGCTCTCTTTGAGACGCGTCTGGTCTACATCGTGCTGATATTGCCCTACGCCAATGGATTTTGGGTCTATCTTCACCAATTCTGCCAGCGGATCCATCAGGCGGCGTCCGATACTTACAGCCCCGCGCACTGTAACATCTTCATTGGGAAACTCCTCGCGGGCTAACTTGCTTGCCGAATAGACCGATGCACCATTCTCGCTTACTACAAATACTTGCGGACGCATCTCCTGAGGCAGTTGTTTTATAGCCAGTTGTGTCATCTGTTCTGTCTCACGACTTGCCGTACCATTGCCGATGGCGATGGCTTCAATACGATATTTTTGAATGAGGTTGGCAAGAATCGTGGGTGATTCCACATTGTGAACATAGACCACACTATGCATTACAAGGTCGCCTTGTGGAGTGAGAACCACCAACTTGCAACCCGTTCGGAAACCGGGGTCAAGTGCCAAAACACGTTTCTGTCCAAGGGGCGAGTCAAGGAGCAATTGGCGCAGATTGTCGGCAAAGACGCGTATCGCCTCGGTGTCGGCTTTCTCTTTGGACAGCGCGGCGTACTCTGTTTCAATAGACGGCTTAAGCAGGCGTTTGTAACTATCCTCCATTGCCAATTCCACTTGATAAGCTGCATCGTTGCGCGAGTGCAGAAACAGGTTTGCCAATTTGTCGAGGCATTTCTCTTGGTCGGGCGATATATCCATTCGGATAAACCCCTCTTTCTCCGCACGGCGAATGGCTAACAGACGGTGTGAAGATATACGTTTAAGCGGTTCGCTGACTGCAAAATAGTCTTTGTAGTTTTGTGCCTCGGGTAAGTCGGATTTTGCTTTGACAACCTTGGTGGTTAGCACGGCAGTATAGCCAAATTCACGACGCACGGCATTTCTGGCACGTTCATCTTCGGAAATCCATTGGGCAATGATATCGCGTGCACCTTGCAAAGCATCATCGGTAGTGGGTACTTCTTTATTGATATAGGTCTTTGCCCAACCGGATACATTGCCATTATTCTGTGCCATCAGTTGCTTGGCAAGCGGTTCCAACCCGTGCGCAATAGCGATGTCAGCACGCGTCTTTCGGTGGGGTTTATAAGGCAGATAAATGTCTTCCAATTCTGTAGCGTTCCAACACGCATCAATACGTTGGCGCAGTTCGGGTGTCAGTTTGCCTTGTTCCTCTATTGTGTTGAGAATAGTTTGTTTGCGGTCGGCCATGTCTTGCAGACGGGTATATTCGGTTAGTATGGCACCTATCTGCAATTCGTCAAGCGAACCCGTTTTCTCTTTTCGATAGCGGGCGATAAAAGGGATTGTCGCTTTCTCGTCAAGGAGAGTAATAGTAGCGGCCACCTGCTTTTCGCTAATAGAAAGAACCGGTGATATGAGTTGTGCAAAATTCATTGTGATTTACAATTTTAGGAAACAACTATACCAAAATGAGTTTGCAAGTCGTGGCGTAGTTGAGCGGGATTTAGGAAATGAATAGTATGGAAACCTAATGTCTGAGCGGGTACCAGATTCGGGAGGTTGTCATCGGTAAAGATTGATTCGTTCGGGGTTATGCCGTATCGCTCCATTAGAATTTGGAATATGCGCAGGTCGGGCTTGGCTATCTTCTCCTCACCCGATACCACTATTCCATCCAATAGATTGAAAATAGGATACTTCGGACGTACTTGACAGAACGTCTCTGCTGACCAATTAGTGAGTCCGTAGAGATGATAACCTTGATTGCGGAGAGCCTCTACCAATACTTGCATTGTGGGTATTTGCCCGCCCATCATTTGCATCCAATCGGTTTGATAAGCGCGAATGGCAGCCTCATATTCAGGATGTTCTGTAATCTTTTCTGCAATGCCTTCTGCGAAAGGTTTGCCCGCATCCATTTGAGTATTCCATTCGCCGGTACAGATGTTTTGCAAGAACCAATCAGCATGCTCTCGGCTACCCAAATAGCGGTCGTACAGATAGTGCGGATTCCAATCGACCAATACTCCACCAAAATCAAAGACGATATTTTTAATAGATATCATTTGCTATGGGGTATGCGGACGTATTCGGCAAAGGTGTAGATATATGGATTGTCCTTGTCGGCAGGATGTTCCTCTGCAGTTTGCAGGAGCCATTCTTCAGGGCTAATTTCGGGAAAGAACGTGTCGGCATCGGGCCAACTATGGTGGATATGCGTAATATAGAGTTTGTCAGCAAGAGGCATCATCTGTCGATAGATGCTTCCGCCGCCAATTACAAACGCCTCTTCCACTTCACGTACCATCTCTAAGGCTTCTTCTATTGAGTGCGCCACATCGGCCCCTTCGAAGAGTGCGTCCAGCCTGCCTGTGATGACGATATTTTGCCGCTTGGGTAGAGGGCGTTTGGGCAGGGAGAGATACGTGGAAGACCCCATAATAATCGACGAACCAAGGGTTATTTCCTTAAAATGGCGCAGGTCGTTTGGCAAGTGGCACAATAGGTTGCCCTGTTTGCCAATGGCATTTTCCTCCGAGATGGCAGCGATGATGGAAAGCATGTTTATAAGTAACAATTAAAAATGAATATGCAGACTGAAGTCAAACTCTATGAGATCAAACACTGACCATACCGGCAATGTGAGGGTGTGGGGCGTAACCATCAAGTGTGAAATCCTCATACCGGAAACCAAACAGGTCCTTTATATCGGGATTGATGATCATGCGGGGTAGGGGACGTGGTTCGCGAGTAAGTTGTAGACGCACTTGGTCGAGGTGATTAAGATAGATATGTGCGTCGCCTAAAGTATGCACAAAATCACCTGCTTTCAGGCCCGTAACCTGCGCCATCATTTGGAGTAGAAGGGCATACGAAGCAATGTTAAACGGCACGCCGAGGAAAATATCCGCCGAACGTTGGTAGAGTTGCAGCGACAAACGCCCGTCGGCAACATAAAACTGAAACAACAGATGACAAGGCGGCAAAGCCATCTTGTCCACTTCTGCCACATTCCACGCACTTACAATCATTCGACGGCTGTCCGGATTGGTCTTTATCTGGTTGAGCACATTGGATATTTGGTCAATCGTACCGCCGTTATAGTCCGGCCAACTACGCCATTGGTGTCCATATACGGGACCGAGTTCACCATTCTCGTCTGCCCACTCATTCCATATACGCACACCATGTTCCTGAAGATAATGCACATTGGTGTCGCCCTGCAAGAACCAAAGCAGTTCGTAAATGATGGATTTGAGATGCAATTTTTTGGTAGTCAGGAGTGGGAAACCGTCTTCGAGATTAAAACGCATCTGGTGACCAAACACCGACACGGTGCCTGTACCCGTACGGTCGTGTTTCTCAACTCCCTCGTTGAGCACACGGCGACATAAATCTAAATATTGTTGCATAATATTGTATGATAATGGATCTGATTAGACTAATAGGTCTAATAGAGTTTGTAGGTAGTGCGGAGGACTTTGAACTCAGTGCGGCGGTTAATCTGGTTACAGATCTCTTGTTGGTCGGCAGGGAGAGAAAGGATGAAAGTTTCGTCCAGAACTTGCTCCTGCGGAATGAATGGATACTGCTTGTGGATGGTCCGGTCTGCTACTACGGGTTTCTGTTTGCCATATCCGACGGGAGTCAGTCGCTCCGCCTCAATACCGTTTTGTATCAGGTAGTTACATACCGATTGCGCCCGCTTTTCTGATAGGTTGACATTGAAGACCGAATCACCTTTCATATCCGTATGTGCTGAGAGTTCGATAGTGATGTTCGGGTTGTCTTTGAGCAACTTGACCAACGACTGCAAGCCCTGTTCGGAAGCAGGCGTTAAGTCCCATTTTCCGAACTCATAGAAGATATTATCCATCGTAACGGGCTTGCTGATTGGTGCGAGGGAAAAGTTCTGCTCGTAAGTTTTGCTGTCGGTCAGATTGAGCGTGTTGAAATTCTCACGGGCGTTGAGGTAGCCGCGGGCGGTAGCCAACATCGCATAGCGGGTATCTTTCTTGATTTTAATTTTATACGTGCCGTTGCGGTGGACTTGCAGGCGGGTGTTGGTTCCATCATCGCCCACCAAACGCAACGCCGCATCGGATATAGGTTCGCCTTGATTATCCGTAATCAAACCACTAACAAGAAACTCCATTTCAGGCAGAATAAAACGATAGATTTGGTCTATACCCTTTTTCTGCCCACGGTTGGACGAGAAAAAGCCGTTTTGCGAATTACCCTCGAAAGTGATACCGAAATCGTCTCCGTTAGAGTTGAATGGTGCACCCATATTGTAGATTGTCCACGCAACAGAGTCACTGTGCAAAGTGGTGTCGCGCTCGGCTTTGAAGATGTCAAGTCCGCCGTATCCGGGGTGCCCGGTGGAAGAAAAATACAATGTTCCGTCCGGATGGATATAGGGGTACATCTCATCGCCCGGCGTGTTGATAGAAGGCCCCATATTCTGCACGTTAACCCAGTCGGAGCCGTCCAATTCCGCCATATAGAGGTCTTTCCCACCAAATCCGCCGGGAGCATCGGAGACAAAATAGAGCGTGTCGCCTGTAGAGCAGAGCGAGGGGTGTCCGACAGTGATACTGCTGTCGTTGAATAGTTTCACTTCCTGCGGTTCGCCCCATTCGCCGCTTGCACGCGACGAAGTATAAATCTTTGCTCCGAGGTCTTGCCCGTTGATGGGTTTGGAGTAAGTAAAATACATTGTGCGCCCGTCAGCCGAGAAACAGCATACGCCCATCTCGGCACTGCCAGCCGATTTGCCGCCAGTAGAGTCGTTGTCTTGTTCGGTTTGCTCTTCCTGCTCGCCATATAGCCCCTCTGCAAGAGTGATGTCCTCCCATTGCCCTGCAGCGTTCTTGCGGGAGGAGTAGAGCCGGAAAGTCTGTGCACCGGTTACCGGACTGGGGCGTTGCAGTTTTTTCTTACCGTTGCTTTTGCCCTCTTGGCGATTACTCGTAAACATCAGCGCATCTGCGTTCTCCCCCACAAAAGCGGGCGCGAAGTTACTGCTGCGCTTGGCGTTAAATTCCTTGGCGGGGGATACTTTGTAGCGGCTCGGTTGCTTGCGCCAACCTTCCACCTGCCCGCAGGCATAATGCCCCGCTTGTGCTTGATAGTCAGTAGGATGCGCCTCGAGATAGATGAGATAGTTCTTGTCCGCATCACGGTATTTACCTTGATATTGAAGGACTTGAGCATAACGCAGATAGACAATGGAGTCTTGGTAACGGTTGCGAATAGCGTTTTGATAGGCGTTGGTAGCTTTGGGATTATTGAGAATACGATAACATTCACCCTGGTAGAACGCTACGTGGGCACGCAAGGCGCGCTCTTTTTTCGGAGAGAGACGCCCATAGCATTGTTTGTACAAGTCGGCGGCATCATAATACTCGCCGATAGCATATTTCTTGTCCGCCCGCTTGACGCGTGTCTTGATACTACACGACGAAAGCACCCCGATGAGGAGTGCTAACACCATATATATATAGGTTCGTCTGCGATACATTCTATGATTTTAATCTTTCTGTTATTGTACCTTTTCCCTGAGGTTACCCTGTTTTTTCCCTGCTCTTGTGCTATTTTGCTGCACCATATAATGTTAAACTTTGATAAAAGCAAGCACCTACCAACCACCTTCTATCCTATAACCATCCTCTTACCATCCACCTACGTTTTCTATCGCTTTGCGGGCTTGATTTTACTTATCTGTTTTTAATAAAACCAGCCTTGATTTTAATTGTTTGCAGCCAAATACGGCTGCTACGGAAACGGTAGGGTGGGAATGCAGCCCCTGCACGGGGCTGCATATATAGTTAGACGAGTTCGTGGATGACGAGACCGCTACGCAGTTTCGGCTCGAACCATGTCGTCTTGGGAGGCATAATGTTACCGGAGTCAGCAATATTGATAATCTGCTGCATTGTAACGGGGTAGAGGGCTAGTGCCATCTTCATTTCGCCCGAATCTACACGGCGTTTCAGTTCGCCGAGACCACGGATTCCACCTACAAAATCAATGCGTTTGTCTGTGCGCAAGTCTTTGATACCGAGTATCTTATCAAGTATAAGGTTGCTTGATATGGTTACGTCCAACACGCCTATTGGGTCTTGGTCATCGTAGCGTCCCTGTTTAGCAGTCAGGCTGTACCATTCGCCCGATAGGTAGAGCGAAAAATTATGCAGGCGTTGCGGCTTGTAGATTTCCTTGCCCATTTTCTCCACTTCGAAATCGACTTTCAATGCCTCTAAGAACTGCTCGTCGGTTAGTCCGTTCAAGTCGCGCACAAGGCGGTTGTAGTCAATGATATTCAGTTGGTTATCAGGGAAACAAACCGCCAAGAAATAGTTGTACTCTTCGTTGCCCGTATGGTGCGGATTTTGCAGTTTTTTCTCATTCCCAACCAGGGCTGCCGCTGCAGAACGGTGGTGCCCATCGGCGATATACATAGACGGAATCTCTTTGAATATCTGCGTGATACGTTCTATTGTTTCCGGCTCATTGATTACCCAGAATGTATGGCGGAAACCCTCAGGAGCCGCTACAAAATCGTATTCCGGTTCGCCTGCCGTAATGGAAGCAATGATTTGGTCAAGGTCGTCGCGATGCGGATAGGCGAAGAATACGGGTTCGATATTGGCATTGTTCACGCGCACGTGTTTCATGCGATCCTCCTCTTTGTCTTTGCGGGTCAATTCGTGTTTTTTGATACGCCCCTCCATATAGTCTTCGACCCAAGCAGCCACTACCAAACCATATTGGGTGTGCCCGTTCATTGTCTGCGCATAGACATAGTATTTGTCCTGCGAGTCCTGCACCAACCAGCCCTTTTGGCGGAACTCGCGGAAATGCTCCACAGCACTGGTATATACTTTCGGGTCGTGCTCATCCGTGCCGGGCTCAAAGTTGATTTCGGGTTTGATGATGTGGTAGAGTGACATAGGATTGCCCTCTGCCTCACGGCGTGCTTCCTCAGAATTAAGCACATCGTACGGACGACTGCTTACTTTTTCGACGAGTGTTTTGGGCGGACGGATTCCGCGGAATGGTTTGATAATCATAATGGTATGTTTTTATAGGTTAGACATTGGATGTCAGGTGTCATACCGCCTTGGGCAGATAGATGACAGCGTGATTTTATTTGAGGTCGGCGTTCATAGAACAGGTACCGTTGAAGATGGCATTCGGTTCAACGATCAGTGTACCGGTACCAACCTCTCCTTTAATATTTCCTGAAGCACGCAGGGCGAGAGTATGCTCCACATGGATCTTGCCGTCCAACTTACCCATTATCTCCGCATTTTGGCAGGTTATGGTACCTTTTAGGCTGCCCTGCTCACCAATAACGACCTTTCCTGTACACTGCAAATCGCCTTCCACGATACCATCGATACGGACATCCGAGTCCGCAATAATAGTGCCGATAATTTTACTTCCTGCTGTCAGCGCATTGTATAAAGTGCCGCTCTGTTGTTGTGTTGTAGCCATAGTATAATCTTTTTATGAAGAAATATAGTGGGACAAACGCCCATAAATAACACGCAAAGGTACTGAAAAAAAAAAAGTTTCACAAGTCGACACCTCAAATTATATATAGAAAAGAGTATTTTTGAGTGCAAAATCACGGAAATCATACCTTATACTTTTGTATTTCCAATTTTATTTGTACCTTTGTACGCTTAATAGTGTGCGTATATGAAACAAATACTGATTGTAATCGCTTTTCTCGGACTCGCTTTTGTGTTGCTTTGCGTGCGTATCATTCTTAAAAAAAACGGGCGTTTCTCAAGTCAGCACATCAGTGAAAACAAGCGTATGCGCGATCACGGGATCCATTGTGCCACTTCACAAGACCGTGAGGCACAATGCAACGCTAACAAGAAAATTAATGTAAAAAACATATAGACTTATGAACAAAACACAAATCGTAGTAGATGCTATTTTGGCAGTGGCTGTCATTGCTCTGTTTACTCTCTTTTTTACCCGGAAACCCGCTGAACAGGCAGTTGCCTCGGCGGAGAATGTGGTTGTAGCAGAGGGCAATCTGCCCATTGCATACCTCAATCTTGACTCTGTGCTCACGCAGTATCAGTTCGCAATTGAGGCTTCGGACAAACTGATGACTAAACAGGAAGACGCACGTCTGAAACTCAATACAAAGGCTCGCACACTGCAAAGCGAAGCCGCTGATTTTCAACGCAAATTGGAGAACGGCGCATTTATGAGCCGCGACCGCGCTGAACAGAAACAGCAGGAGTTGCTCAAAAAACAGAACGACCTGCAGGAATTGGAGGCAAAACTGACTAATGACATTATGCTGGAGAACCAAAAACTGAATATGCAGTTGGCAGACACAATTAACAATTTCCTACGTGAGTTCAATGCTGATGGTCGCTACCAGGTGATTTTTGCCAATGCAGGCAAAGACAATATCCTTCAAGCAGCAGACGGTTACGACATCACCGCAGAGGTGGTTGAGGCTCTCAATACACGTTACAACAAAAAGAAATAAGCCCGATTAATAGATGGCTTGGCAGTGCATTAGCGGTGGTTAGGCCACTTTTTACAAATCAATGAACTGCTATACACATAGTTTGCACAATGGTACATTTCGTTTGATAGGGAGTGTGCTGTTGTGCTTTTTTGTGTGCCAACCCACTCGGGCACAGGCTATTCCCGTCCCTATGCAATACACCGAGGTGTACGATTACATAGACGAATTGATTACAGACGGGGTCATTACACGCCAAACGGCAGTGCGTCCCTATACCCGCAAGCAGGTGGCGGATATGCTGGTGGAGGCACAGCAGGCGGATAGTATACTCAATAGGCGGCAGAAGAAAGATCTGGCGTTTTATCTCAATGTTTTCGCACTCGAAAGGGATACTATTTCTACTAATTTCGTGCAATATACAGACCGGCGTACATTCAATTTGTCGCTTGCCAATCCGCAATTTTCGTATCTGACGAAGAATAAACTCTTCAAGATGTCGATAGAGCCGATACTTGGAATGGACTTGTACGGCTCGAAGATAGGACTGATTATCAAGCGTTGGTGGGGAGCGGATCTGAAGATGGATATTGCACACCATGTGAGTATATGGGGATCACTGCGCGATATATCGTATAATGGTACGGCGGCATTGAGCGACAAATATTTCGCCAACGATTATGCCAAGATTGATGGGGCAAAAATAACAAAGCCCGGTTACCTTAACAATCTTGCCGGAGTACAATACAAGGAGGCAAACTACGGCGGCGATTTCTCGGATTCGAAAGGTGGCATCTCGCTTTATTCGTGGTGGGGGAGTATTGTTCTGCAGCGGGAGAATATCCGTTGGGGCGACAGTTACCACTGCTCGAATATCCTATCGGGGCGCAATCCTGCAGTGCCTATGCTCTTGCTTCAACTCACGCCTTGTCGCTGGTTTCAGTTCGACTATTTCCATGCGTGGCTTGTGTCGAATGTGCTGGATTCTACCAATTACTACGTGGAGAACACTACTACCGGCGGGACATACAAACACTACCGCCCTGCCAATAAGTTTATGGCGGCAAATATGTTTACTTTCACGCCGATCAAATATGTCTCTTTCTCGTTCGGTAATTCGGTTGTTTATGCCGAACGGAATGTGCAAGCAGCATATTTTATTCCGTTCGCATTTTATAAATCGCTCGATCACTTGCTCACCAAGGGGCTGAGTGTAGAGAATCAGAACTCGCAACTATTCGGGTCGCTGTCTGTGCGTCCATGGGATCATATTCAACTATATACCTCAATCTATGTTGACGAATTTAAGTTGGCACGACTGAAGAAATCCAATCCGGAGAACAATCTTGTTTCCTATTTGGTGGGCTTCAATTGGTCGGGATGGCCGCTGACCGGTTTGAGTTTGAAAGGAGAGTTTATGCGCTCATACATAGCATGTTATACCCATTCTATCAATGTGCTGACTTGGGCAAGCAATGGCTACAATATGGGGCATTATATGGGCGATAATGCGCAATCAATCTATGTGGAATTGGCATATCGTCCGATACGCGGTATGCGCCTGAAACTCACTTATACCAACGATACGAAGTTTAATTCATACGCTTATTTGCGTAGAGGAGGAAAGGATGGTGGTATCAGTCAGACCATTGCCCAAAAGCCTTTTGACAAAGCAATCTATCGAAACGATGAGGTGGCATTAGACGGTATCTATGAAGTGCATCCGAATATGTATTTGCGTGTGAACCTTACGTACAACAATGCCCGTGGATATGACAACCTCGAGCAAACAATTGTTAGTGAAGACGCAGGGGAGAAATGTACGGCGCAGTATTATCTCAACAAGTTCTGCCCGGCGTATTATCAAGGGCATAATTTTACCGCCGTAGTAGGATTCTCATTTGGTTTCTAAAAAAGGCCTGATAAGAAATAGGTTTGATAGGAAATCAACCAATCCAAAAAACCTTCTCCGTGGCGCGGGTAAAGGCTGTATAGAGCCAGCGAAGATATTCTTGATACTCCTGTAAATTACTCATTCGCTCCTTATATTGAGCAATGTTACCTGCATCGATATAGACGTGTTTCCATTGCCCGCCTTGTGCTTTGTGACAGGTAACGGCATACGCAAAACGCACTTGCAAGGCATTGTAATACTCTGATTCATACACTTTCTTAAGAATTTCCTTGTGGTTGTGTATCTCGGGGTAATCCTCCGCTATACGGCTGAAAAGTGTTTGTTGGAGTGGGTAGTTTTGTTCGGGGGTGTCGGTGGTGAGAGTATCAAGCCATAGCAGGGCATCGATTTCCCAATCGTAGTCAATCGAGCGGAGCGATGCTTCTGCAAACCGGAAACCATACATCTCATGTTCGTTACGCAGGCGCACTACTTCAAGAGTGTCGCCATTGGCGAGGAAAGGCAGGTCATCGTAGTCTTGTGTCCAAAAATAGTTGTTCTTACTAACCATCAGTCTGTCACCTGACGAGATGGCATCTTCTTTCCACAAGATACGCGCCCGAACACCTTGATTGTAGAGGTTCGTACGTTTGTTGCTGCGTGTAATGATGAGTGTGTCTTCGTCGCCCGCGTCTCGGTAACTTTTCTCCAACGTCTCTACAATATCGCTGCCTTGCAGGCTGATTACATCATTGCCAAAAGTGGGTTGCAGATCATCTATCGTAGTGTGGGGGGAATCCTGTAGCAGGCGGCGCAGGCGGGTGGCATTGGATAAAATACCTGAGTCGAGGGCTTGGCGTGCCACTTGTGTTAGACAGAAATTACTGACATTCAGTCCGTAACCGCGTATGTAATCCGTATCAAGTGCAGGACTTTCTTGCGAACCAACGGGAGGTAACTGGGCATCATCGCCCAAGAGGAGCAGACTGCAGCCTTCGCCTGAATAGACATAGCGAATAAGGTCGTCCAACAAACTGCCTGTACCAAAAGCAGGACTGCTCACTTGGGCGGGTGAGATTAGGCGGGAAGCAGAAATCATAGATGCTTCATCCACAATAAACAGGGTATGTTTGTGGAGATTGGTGGCGAGTGAAAAACTATCTGCACCCAATTGCTTTTGGCGGTAGATGTATTTATGAATGGTGTAAGCGGGGCGTTGCGCATATTTGGCTATCACTTTGGCAGCACGTCCCGTGGGTGCTAACAATACGCATGGTTGGCGCAGTTTCTCAAGGGCATTGACCAATGCACTGACTACACTGGTCTTACCGGTACCTGCATAACCACGAAGAATAAAGGCTTTTTGCGGGTCGGTAGAAACAAGAAACTGTCCGAGCAAGTCGAATAAAGCCCCCTTTTCTTCGTTGGGAATGAATGGCAGTTCTGCTTTGATACGCGATATAATGAAGTCTGTCAGCACTTTTTTGATAAAAGATTTGTGTATTCCAAATAAATATATTACCTTTGCAGTCCAATCGTGTGTTCGTTTCCACACATTGGTATTTTTTGTTGGTGATACTGTTTAGGGTAAGTCCTACACGACCAGCTCCCTCTGAATTCCCCCAGGTCTTGACCGAAGCAAGGGTAGGAGGTTGTAGCGGTGCGATGTAGTTCGCTTACCCTTTTTTGTGTCCGTTTGTCAGGGATTCAATTCCATTTCTTTTCCCAATATATTGTATGCTTTAGTACCGATAATGATACGTAGTTCGTTATTAATCAATACTTTATGTGCTTCTTCTGTTGTAGAAACACAGGGAATGTCTGTAGTTCCGGTGTATGCTGCCCACGCATTAGGTATGCCGTAGCCATAGTTGTTGTCGGGCACTGTGTACCGATTGGCATAACGAAGAATGCGTTCTCGTATCTGCATGGCATTTTCATCGGGCAGAGCCGACCATAACGAAGCCGCCATACCTGCCAGAAGAGGGCAAGCAAAACTGGTACCATTGCCATAAAAAGGCGATGTGTAGTCAGGGTGGAGTAGGCAGGTGCCAGAACCTACAGCGCATACATCAGGTTTGGTGCGCCCATCGCTGCTCGGCCCTCGCGAGGAGAAAGAGGCGATGCCGCCTTGCGGTGTAACGGCTCCTACTGCGAGAATACTATCTGCATCAGCCGGGCAATCGATATAATGCCATGTTTTATTTCCTTCGTTGCCTGCTGCCACACAGACAAGCATTCCTTTTCGGGCGGCAATGGTGGCGGCACGCGAGCAACGGGTGGTTGTGCCATTCATATCCATATAGGTGAGATCCCATTGTGCGTTGTCGAACTCATAGTAGCCCAACGAAACGGAAAATATGTTTACTCCGAGACTATCCGCTTTTTCGAGAGCGGCAATGAGGTTATCCATCTCTTTCGGACTCTCGGTGTCATTTTCTTCAGAGCGCATAAGATAATAATCTGCACGTGTAGCACTACCGTAAAAATCTGCGGTTTTTCCGGCAATGACGCTTAAACATTCCGTGCCGTGTTCTCCTTCTGGACTGAAGAAAGAATAGGAATCATCCGTTAAATCGAAGTAACCGAGTTGGTGCGATAGATCAAGGAAATCAACGGTATTGGCGTTGTAAAAACCTCCATCGCATATAGCCATCAGTATGCCTTGTCCCTCAAAACCTGCTTGATGGACCGGGGAAAGGTTGTATAGGTCGATTTGCTCTTGTGTCTTTCCGTAGTTGATGTCAGCGGCACGTTGCGGGTGTTTGCGCAAACGAATGGACTGATTGGGTTGCGTATTGTCGCGTGTCATCTCAACCGACCGCACAAACCCACAAGCGGCAACCTGTTGGGCTGTCTCAGAATCCATCGCAATAGTGGCTCCGTTGAACCAACGAGAAGTATGGTGTATGGTACCGCCAAGCCGTTCAATACTATCAAGATAACTCGGTGAGACCGCATAATCAAGGGAGTCGGTATGGATATTCCAGCGGATACGTTGTTCTTGCGCCCGCTCGGAAAAAGAGATGGGCGCAGCACCTGCTTTGTCGTTAAAACTGACAAAATATATACTCAAAAGTATGGAAAACAAAGTATGAAACATAGGAAGCGAAAATTATTTATGCATAAAAATAGTGTAGCCTGTAAGGAAAAGAGGCTTTTGTTATTGTAATTGGTAGTATTAAACAGGTTTGTGCATAATTTTCATCCTTAATTTAATAGGGTTTATCCTGCCCAGGTGGAGCGATCGAGGGAGCGGTAGCCGATGGCCTCAAGGAGGTGGGCGGCAGAGATATCCGGTTCGCCCGATAGATCGGCAATGGTGCGGGCTACCTTGAGAATACGGTCGTAGGCGCGGGCAGATAAGCCGAGGCGGTTCATAGAATAGGAAAGGAGATTGTCTCCCTCGGCATCAATAGGGCAGTATTTACGAAGCATTTGCGGGGTCATCTGTGCATTGCAATGGACAGCGGTACCCTCAAAACGCTCTTGCTGAATACGTCGTGCAGCTACGACACGTTGGCGGATAGTGGCAGACGATTCGCCCGGTTGGAGCGTACGTAGTTGGTCATACGGCACAGCCTGTATCTCGCATTGGATGTCTATACGGTCAAGCAACGGTCCTGAGACACGGCTCAAATATCTATGTACCTGAGCGGGAGTACATGTACATGGGTGCGCGGGATTATTTTCGCCATAATGCCCGCACGGACATGGGTTCATAGCCGCTACAAGCATAAATGAAGCGGGATATTCGATGGACATCTTGCTGCGTGCAACAGTGATTTTGCGGTCTTCCAGCGGCTGGCGCATAACCTCAAGGGCGGTACGTTTGTACTCGGGAAGTTCGTCTAAAAAGAGTACCCCGTTGTGCGCCAGACTGATTTCGCCCGGTTGCGGATTGCTGCCTCCGCCGACGAGTGCCACATCGGTAATAGTATGGTGTGGACTGCGGAACGGACGGCGCACGATAAGTGACTCCGTATTGCCTATGCGGCGATTGAGCAGTCCTGCTACGGAGTGTATCTTGGTGGTTTCGAGGGCTTCCTCTAAGGTAAGCGGCGGTAAGATAGAGGGTAGGCGTTTCGCCATCATCGACTTACCTGCACCCGGAGGGCCAACCATCAGCATATTATGTCCACCGGCAGCCGCCACTTCCATAGCTCGGCGTACATTCTCTTGCCCGCGCACATCGGCAAAATCAAGGTCGGTGGAAAAGGCTTCTTCGCGGAAAAGCAGGTCGGTATCCACGCGGGTAGGTTTAAACTGTTGCTCACTATTGAGAAATCGTGCCACATCGAGAATGCTCTCCATACCATAAACCTCCAGTCCGTCTACGACAGCCGCCTCCTGGGCATTGGCAGCAGGGAGTAGTAGCCCTTGAAAACCCTCTTTGCGGGCGCAAAGTGCGATAGGCAATGCGCCCCGAATGGGTTGCAATGATCCGTCAAGACTCAATTCGCCCATTAGCATATACTTACCCAATAAAGCAGACTTTACTTTCTCTTCACCTGCCAAAATACCAATGGCAAGCGGTAAGTCGTAGGCGGCACCTTCCTTCTTGATGTCGGCTGGAGCCATATTGATAGTGAATGCACGTTTAGGGGACTCGTAACCATTCACATTGAGAGCTGCCAGAATACGCTCATGCGACTCCTTGACGGCATTATCTGGCAAACCTACAAGGGTAAAATCGAATCCCGATACAGCATGTACTTCTATTGTTACCAAGACAGCATCTATACCTACAGGTGCTGCACCGTATGTCTTAATCAGCATTTATTTATAGGGGGTTATTTGCGTTGAATCGGTTTGTTGTTTTGTGGCTTTTCGCTCGGCTTTCTGCTTCTCACGCTCGGTTTTGCGCTGTTGCAAGTCCTCTTTGGTAGGCCAGTTGAAATCATGTTTCCATACAAAGCCGACGCCCTGGATTGTATTGGCTTGACGGAGCGAGTACTTATCCACGGTGTGGGTGTAGGCTTTGAGACGCAGTTTGCCATCCTCGGTAAGCATTACTTCCGCATCGAGGTCGCCGAAGAAAGGCTGGTTGGTGATGTCATTGTAGCGGTAGCCCACATTACCGTTGATAACCAGACGATCCATAGGCTGCAACTGGAATTGTGCTTCGTATTCCTGAGTAGCGTCCGCCCCCTCGCCGTCGGTTCGGATATTCACACCCATTGTGAAGACATTGGTCAGTTTGCTCAGCCATGAGTTGATTTGTCCCGTGATGGTGGACGAAAGCAGCGAATAGGTGTCGTTAAGACCCGAATACTGCGAATTGGACATAGACTCGGGAGTAAAGAAACGCCCGAAAACAAGCAGATAAACCACCTGCCGCATCAGCATCTCGTCGGTGTTGATTATGGATTGCACTTGGCTCTGTATGGCCTCGTCGGACAATGGTAGTTCTATACCGAAACGCAGAGTAGGTTGCATTAGGTTGCCTGTCATTGTGAGACACGTATTAACCGGCACATTGGTGCGCGTTGTGGCCAACTGACTGATTTCGCTGCCAAACAGGTCCTTTAGGCTGGCGGTAACGCGGTATTTGGCTGTAACATTCAGTTGCGGGGTCATTGGATTGCCGGACCACAAGATATTGCCGCCTTCTGCGATAATGAATTGGCGGTGAATGACATTACCAACGGTGAAATCAAGTGAACCCTGTTGGATATTGTAGTTACCCATTAGTTTGATATCATCGTTCTGCGAGTCATACGTGAAACGGATAGCCCCGTCACCGCGTGCTTGAATCATATCGCCGTTGCGCTCACCGAGCATCAGTTGGAAAAGCAGGTGCTGATCAGCTTCAACATTGAGTGCTATTTGCATACGGATAGAGGATTCTATCTTAGCCAACTCTTTGCTCAAGTCGTCTTCTTCATCTTCATCCTGCGGGCGCTGTTTGATGACGGCATTATGATCTACAAAGGTAATAAAATTGTTGTCTGAGGCAGAGGAGGCATAGTCTATCGAGAAACGAAAACGCGACTTGCCTACAGTGCGGGCATTGGCACTTATCTTCACCTCCTCGGTATTGCCTTTGATGTGGGCATCGCCATTGGCATAGACACGCCCCTGCAACATCTCGCCCACTTTGTCTGGCAGATTAAATACCAAAGCATCAAAGACTTGTATATCGAATTTATATCTGAAATCGTTGAATATATTGTGGGTCAACTTACCATCTACGTGCAGACGGTTTCCCTCTTCATCGTAGAGGTTGAGATGATTGAACTGAATGGACGTAGAGTCCATGAAGATAGAGTCGCTTAGATAGTAGCGACAGCCCGTATAGGGGATGGTCAGTCCTGCATCAATGGCTTTGGCGCGTGTCTCTACCCATGTGCGTTTGGTGTCGCCTTCACGCTCTCCGAACACGTGTACCACACCGCTCCCGTAGCCCGAAATGTCGCTGATGATACCCTGTGTCCAATGGTTTATAAAACTGAGTGGGATAGAGTCGGGATAAATCATTATGCCCCATTTACCTTTGTTGGTTTCCACATTGCCGTCCACATGGGCAAGCAAGCGTGAATCCTTGACTACATCGCCGTTGATAACTATATCTTTTGTTGTCTTGTCTAATGCCACGGTTGCTACCGCATCGCCCACATAAGTGTCGTTTAATTGGGCGGAATCTAACCGTACATCTGCCTCGAAAACGGGTTTGGAGAATAGACTGTACAATGTAGCCCAACCGGTCAAACTGCCGCCTAATTTGAGCGCATCTTCCGGCAGCACAAAGGGAAGCACATAGCCGGCATCGATATTGCCCAGTTCGACATAGAGCGAGTCGGTGGCGCGTGTGGAGGCCATACCCGTTGCACGGACAAACTGGTGTGCGGCTTGTATGTTGAAGTTCTGTATTCCGAGGGTTGTGTCGGCTACACAATAGGATATATGGCTGTCGTTGATGGTGTAGGTCGAGTCACGCAGTTGGAATTCCGATGGCTGTATATGCATATCTATCAACGGTTTGCCTGCATATTGCATGAAGTGCGTCTGCATTCTGATGTCGCCGCCATAGACGTGTGCCGCCGAGTCGGTTTGATGGAGCGTGAGATGAGTGGATAGCGAGTCGCCTTCTGCTGTCGCACGCAGCATTGCTCCCATATTCAGTGCTTCAGCCGCCAATGACAGGTTAGCGCTGTTGCCTATATTATCCAGCGAAAGGGTAATGTCTTGTATCGTTTTGCCGTTGATACGTACGCCGGGGGCATACGCCATTAGGCCGAAGATGTTTTTGTCCTCGTGTAGGAAACCTTTGATAACGGGTTGATCGCTGATACGGGTGGGCAAACGTAGCACACGCTGCAAAGCCCGCAGTTTATGCCCGTATACGTACACATCTATGCGCGAATGGGTGCGCTGTGTCTGACGGATACGGTATTGTTCCGTGGCGGTAAACGCATTCGGTAGGTAACGCATTGCCTGTCGCAGCAGCATATCGGGCAACTCTTTGTAGCGGAATTGTCCATTCACACCGGCAGTCAGGTAGTCACTTGTGAGATGAATCTGTTTCTGCGTGCCGACACCGGTTTGTACGATGAGTTTGAGTTGATTCATCAGCACACTGTCGTTGCCGTTCCGCAAACGTGTAGAGTCCAAAACCAGATAGCCGCTCATATCATCGAGATTGCGGCCGCTCAGATTGATAGCCATAGTGCTGCTAATCTCCATCTTTTCCAGTTTTGGGGATAGTTGCAGCACGCCGGGACGCAGGCGCACTAAACGCAAGTCGCAGTTTATATCGGGCTGCTTTTGTGTTAGGTTTACCAAACCTGAGAAATACATCTCTATATTTTCATCGTTGATACTCACTGTACCATCAAAATGTTGTGGACGGAATTGCCCATTGGCACGAAGTTCTTCGTATGTATAGTCTTTGTAAGTCAGGTTACGCACGTGGGCATTTATGTTGCCGGAAGCCTTTCCCGATACCACTTTCCCGCGCGAACTGACATCCAATGAAATGGGACCTAAGTCACTATTACCTAATAGTTTGCCTAATTGGAAACGCTTGGTGGCTACACGGGCATTGTAGGTCATATTGCGGAAAACGGTGTCTGATTGCAGTTGTCCGTCGGTGGTGATAACGCCCAATGCCGTGCGAAAAGCACCACGCAGAATCATATCATGCAAACGCCCCTCTATCTGCCCGCGGTAGTGGATATCACCCAAGCGGTGCACCTCTTTGGATAGACGGTAAGGACGGTTATAGAGATCGCTCAACAAATCCTGCAGAAAACGCGCATTCAGAAATAAGTCTTGGCAACTCATTTTCAGATACGGATCGCTGATGTCAGGCAAGCCCGATGCTGTCAATGACCCCGCAAAAAAACGTTGGTTATTGTAGTGGAGTGACAGATCCTGCGCTTGAATACTATCCACAGTGCCGAAAACATCGCCGGTTATACGTATCGGCTTGTCCAAACTGCGCACTGCTGGTACTATCAGTGCCAAATCACGAGGCGTTACCTCTGCACGGGTAATGTGCAAGCGAATGGCATTTCCCTCGCTCAAGAGCCGCCCCTGCTTTGTGGAATGGTCAATTGTACAATGCCCGTTATGCTCCTCGTGATTGCTTGCTCCTTTGCTTATCGTACATTTCACTCCGCTCGCATCCAACTCCGATTGGGGCAGACGGATATACAATCGTGGCATACCTAGCAAGGTATCGTTATAGACAAGCCGCGCTTGCAACTCTTCCACGTATAGTTGGTCGGTCGGATTCTGTACCGCCAACGACAAACTTCGCACTTCTGCATCCAACGAATCAAGCGTAAAATGGTACAAGTCCATATATGCATGGTCCAACTGCGCCTGATAGTCGTTGTAGCGCGCCCGAATCTGCTCTATGCGTATATCGCGTACCGATAGAAAAGAGCGGAACGGAGTGCGTTCCCGTTCTGAATGAAAAGCATCAACAAGAAACTGATAATTGTACTGCTCATCGTCCAAACGATAGACATTCGCTACGCCTCCACGTATGTCCACACGGGAAAAACGAATCTCGTTTTGCCACAATGGCAAAGGACGAAAATGGGCATAAATTTCGTCTAAGTAGAGTAGGGTGTCACCCTGTTGATCGGCCAGATAGATGTTTCGGATACGCAGTCGAGCGGGAAACTTGTATTCCACTCTGCCGATTTTGGCTTCCGTACCGAGACCGCGACTCAGTTCTTTTGTTACAAGCCGCACCGCCGCCGTTTCCACTTTGTCGCTCGTCAGTACGCAAACGAGCATTGTTCCTACCAGTAGTAAACTGACAAGAAACACACTCAATATGTAGAAAAAGCGTTTCATTAAGTTTCGCACATAATACGCATGCGGAACAATTGCGCACAATTCAATGCGCGCAAAGTTACTGCTTTTTTCTGACATATGCAATAGAGTGCTCTTTTTGTCATCGTAACCACACTAAAATCAGAGACAATTCAAGGTAAAAGACATAACCACCCTATGAATCATTTAGCGTCCGATCTCGTATGTATCGCCCTACCACTCCCCTACCACTCCCTTCTCTTATACCACTATTATACCTGTTTTTTTTCTATGTGTGTACGCGAGATAACTATGCCCGTTTAATAACATTCCTTATCTCAATTAGTTCCCCATACAACCGACATAGACCTACAAACAATAAAATGCACCCGACGAGTGCATTTTATTATGCTCTACTCATCGGGTGCAAAAATATATAGAAAAATCGGAAATATCCGCCTATTCTACATTTTCTGATTCTGAATCTTCCGTTTCGATATTCTCACTTAATTCTGTTTCAGAATCTTCATCCGCAGACGATGTTTCTTCCTCATCATCATTAACATCCAACACACACTGCTGAATTAGATTTATACCCATCAACCAATCATTCACACAATCGCGTAAAACAGGCACGGATATTTCTTCTCCATCTTGCACCTTAAGCAATTGGCTTTGCATAGATGTGATCTGTTTTATTAATGAGGTCAGTAACTTTAAAATTAAGTCCTTTTTGTTTTGCTCTTGGTATGCTACATCAAATGCTTTCCTAAAATATGCACCAATCACAGCACGTAATATCGTCAAATCATCTTTATTACATCTTTGGCGTATCAATTCAAACAAATATACAATAGATTTATCTTCACCTTCCAACTCCTCTTTTGAAATTTCTATGGCATAGAAGTTATGAAGAAAGGCAATAAAACAATCTATCTCATCATCATCTTCAAAGACGAACGAACTTACACCGGCATTGACATCTAAATAGGTGTCAAGTTCACACCAAGTTTTTGGACCCACATAAGATTTTACAATCTCTTTGGCTGTTTCAAGTTTAATCATAGTAATTTGTATTTTAATAAGTTAATAAAAGAAATTACTTTATTTTGCCACGACCAAGTTAATATCGTGACATAGTCTTATATAATACTGACAACATTCCACAAGGTAATCATGTTGCCGTTTTGACAATTCGGCACAATCAGTCGGATAATCTACAAATAATCCGACATTTAAGAAAGCCATCTCTTCTACAATGTGATTATTGATATTCCTTGCACGGTTTGACCATTCAAAGAGTCGTGGTGCCTGCGTACGCATTTGTTTTGTTGCTTTCCTGACTTGTAGAAGTGTCTCTATGTTTTTCTTTCTGCTTTTACTAATTTTCCAACTGCCCAAAATGACTCCCGTTACTGCCACAATCCAGCCTATGACAGGTATCGCACCAAATATCGCTGTCCCCAACGCAGCTCCACCGCCACCGGCAGCCAACGTTCCACCACCAAGCCAAGCCATAAAAGCATTCCATTCGGCAACGCCCGCCAATGTACCGATTGCGGTACCGGTGGAAGCCACACCATAAGTGGATGCAAGTGCCCACAAGGCTGTTTGTCCGCCAAGAGCCGTAGCCAAACCTATACCGGCAGCTGCCCCTGCTCCCGCCGCTGCATTTCCACTCTGCACATCAAACGCATGACATTCTTCCCCTGCCTCTTCTTTGGTTATCAAGTCTTGGAAATCCTCAATACTTTCTGCTTGATTGAGTAGGATGATAAACTCATCGTTATGTTGTAAAGACTCTATGAATTGGCGAAACGCAACCAATACAGGTACTGCTTTTTTACGCTGCTGATACAAATCAATAGCATATTGGTTGAACATATTGACCTGTTTTTTATATTCTTCCTCTACGATTTTGTACTCTTCAATAGCGGCTTTCAGTTCTTTTCTTTTCAATAGATCCATTGTCATTTGTTTTTACTTGCCGTCCTTATCGGCAACTTTATAAGGTTAATTATTTTCTTTTGACGCTGCAAAAATACTGCTCTCTGATATTCTAACTCTATACGTATAGGCGTTTGCTATGTACATATTGTAATTTTGCGACCAACCAAGCATAAAGGACTTATGTATTTTTCAGCATAGTTTCTTACCAATTCCAAGAAGACCACCAATGATACCCAAAGGTAATAGACCCCATAAGCAACCTTCATTATTAGATTTATTTTTTGGGGTATGATAATTTTTTATTTCAGATTGGGTGGTATGTAGCCAAGGCAAAATATGATTCAATGCGCATTTTATGGTGTATCTGTCATGATATGGATCTGTTGCAGAATCTTCATTATCATGATGATACTTATTGGAGGTATTTAACAAGGCAGAAAATTCTCCTTGCACATCTTTAGGAAACAATGACAACGGAAGTTCGTTTTTTAGATATTGAAAATTTGTTCCGCATTTATTATCCGGCTCTGTGTGCAAACAATCACGGACAAGATATTTTAGTACTCGTTCTGCCACAATTCGAGATTCCGAGCAATATTGTGCAGGCTCTGAATGATAGTATTTTTCAATTTCAAGCAATTTTGTATAGATTGTTCTTGTACCAGAGGTGTTGAGATATTCGTAATCGTTCATAATATTTTTATGATTTAATCCTTGACTGGATTTTTTAGTTACACCAAGGCTAATACTATTTTCCGTATTTCAGGATACCATTTTTGAATAGCCTTCATCTTGTTAATATCTTCGGCTGTAACATCTTTCTGCCTTATGATTCTATTATACTCAAATTCAAAAAGGGCTGCAAAAGTTACTTTTTGGTATGGACATAGTGCCATATCCCGATGTGAGAGAGCACCTCTTGTGATATAGTTTTCTGCATAACACGTTATACACAGATTGATAAACGGGCAATGCAAGCAACACTCATCCTCCATGCTATCTGCAGTAAAATCTATTTGTGCGAAGACTTCCGATACTTTTTCACCGCCAATGGATGGAAAACACATATAACAAGGATAGTATTTCTTTGTTTGGAAATCGTATGCCTGTATTTGGTTACAATTGCACGGCAAACGACAAGGCTCTGATAAGGTGAGCGAAATATCTTTGTCAAATAAACTGCAAGGTTCTATGGTCGGTTTTTGCAGGTAGTACTGAGATAGCAAGCGCAGTTGTTCATAAAGAACTTTCTCTAAGTGGCATTTCTCCCAGTCTGTCATAATAGAGAAATGTGTCAGAATATGCTTTGCGCCTACAGAATGGATGAATACTACGTTTCTGAATAAAAAAGGAAGAGTCTGTGACGTAACAGTCATATTCACTTTCAGACCCGACCATGTATTGGCAAAGAACGGCAGATCTATTCTATCAAAGGAATTAGGTCTATTGATGTCACTTGAAATTTTGTCACCATCCAAACTTAGTTTAATGGAAATTTGACTCCTATGCTCATATAACCACTTTTTGATATTTCCATGGATCAAAGTGCCATTGGTAGTGATATGAAAATGATAGTATTCTGAGATATTTTCACTCCAAACCCGTTCGCACAATTCTTTGATTTTGTCGAAAAGCAAAAATGGTTCACCACCGCGAAGTGATATTTGAGTGCCATGTTCTGTCGTAGTTTGTAATTGTTTTAATATCACTTCTACGGCTCCTTCAACATCAAAGGCAAATGGTTTCTTGGCATTCTCAAAGCAATAGATACACTCCAAATTGCACGTTGAATTTGTTGATATGTAAAGTTTTCTGCTATACATCATTCATTCTAAAATAGTATCATCCGCCTTTCTATAAACAATTCAAGAAAGACGAATGATACAAATTTATCGATTATCCATACATACTCATACAAGTGAAATGCTTGTCTCTTTGCACTTCTGATTTCGCAGAAGTATGTCTTTTCAACCACAATTTGATTATTAGTTTAGTAAGAAGAAACGGTGTTGCCACCGGACTTTCCGACATAATCATTTCCGGTATAATCATTTCTTTTCCTGATTTAGAAACTTTTTCCATAAATAATAAATCTATTTTTAATAATACTATGATTCATACAAGGTGTCCCTATCATCTTTATTAGGAAACATCATATTAATATCTTCCTCGGGATCATAGGAACCGGATTCACCATCATAGTTTCCACACTTACAGCACGAGAAACCATTGTAGTCCAATAGACCATCAATAATCTGTAGCATAATTTTGATTTTATTTTTTGCTATTTCTGTTACTCTTGTTCTTTTTGAACAATTTAGTGATGCCAGAGCCTGCACCAACTAATGTAGTAGCAACACCGCCTAATACTGCGGCAGCTCCATTGCTGCATGTAGCATTCTTTTCTTTGTCATCTTTCATACGTAATTTGTTTTTACTTGCCGTCCTTATTGGCAACTTTATAAGGTTAATTATTTTCTTTTGACACCGCAAAGATACTGCATTATAATGATCCTATTCTATACGTATAGGCGTTTAGCGATATTTCTTCCAAAAAGGTTTCATTGCATCATACCAGAAAATATCATTTTTCATCGTGGACTGCTGTTCACGAAGGTTACCAAATGCCAATTCATTATTGTCCAAGAATACTTCAGCGAGCGAAGCCCAAGGAACCGTTCTTTTCTTGTTGAAAACTTGTTGTTCTCCCAAGTTTCTCATCATATTAATAAAATCCACATTCTTATTGTGGGCACCGTCTCCATGAAACACCCATGCTCTCTCGTATAGGGAATTTCTCTCTATCCAACCTTGCGCTTCCGCAAAAGACAAAAAAGCCTCGAATGTAGGAACATCTATCACTTTTGTTAAAAGTGTCTCGTAATTCTTATTGAAAAATGCTGTTTTTACAGGGGTATTCCTTGTGGGAATATTTTTCTCAGGGAATTGCACGCCCATAAGGTATTGCTTAAACACATCACGAATTTTCTCTGTTGCCACCACGCCAACCTGATGAATATCCTCGTCTTCATATAGCGAAATCCAAAATAGCCAATAGGTATTTGTGTTAGCGTTATCTGTTAAGCGGAAACGCATCGAATAGTCTTTGTCGGGAAAAGTATTATTCAGTACCCTACACACTTCGGGTTTGAGAGTATCCCAATCCCGCCGAAATTGCTCAATTTCTGTTTCATGATTATAACCGGCAATAGTAATACCGCGGCAACCATAATAAATGCCTTCACCGGGCGATTTCATATCATACTCTATCAAAAACTCATACAAACGATGTCCGTCTTGGCTTTGCAACGTTTCAATACGATACATCAAATGATTAGGTAATAGCAAACCGGGAACTGCACCTTTCATTTCACCCATACGTGTCTCGTCGCCATTTACCAGTTCCAACATCTTGTGGGTATAGAAACGCGAAGATTCTATGGTAAACCTTTGACGATAGTCGTTGTCCTTGGGATATTTTTCCTGATAGTCCAAATCCATAATATCTGCCACAAGAAATGGAATGGTTATTTCTTCAACGCATTATATAATTTCACTGCTTGGGGTTAGTGCATCTAATCCTTTCTCAAGCAGGCTTCCTAATGTAACCTTCTGGGAAGATACTTGTTTGCCTGCTTTTGGCGCATTTTGCTGTTTGGCCATACTATAAATGTGTTGCGGCATCCGGCTCCGGGATGCCCGATTAACTATAAAATAGATTTGGTACGGACATAAAGAAAGCGTGGAGCCTTATCATTTTGCTTATTCTCCACTTAGAGGTTCCGGAAAGACCCTTGCAACAAGAATAAACAATATACGCCCACGCCCGATATGCAGAAACGCCGCACCGAAAGGCACGGGCAGTCATTACATACCACGAGGGCATTTATTGCTTCTTGCTTTGGGTTGTGAAATTTTCCGGATTTCTAAGTGCCAAAACAAGCGCATATAAACGCCTTTTATTATGTCTGCAAAGTCGAGTGTTCGACCATCGGGCGTGCGGCTATCGTTTGTTCTTACAACATCAGCCCCACCCGCGAAAGCCCTTCCCAACTTCACAGCGCAAAATTACAACAATTATTTGAATTATACAAATAATAGTTCGATTTTCTAAAAGAAAGATAAAGAAAAAGCACAATTAAACGATAAATTTAATGGTGCAATAAGCATTAGGATAATTACAATTATAATTGTGCAAGAGTAGCACCACGGTAATAGTGCAACAGAATTTGAGAATAGGAAAAGCCCTCGCTTGCCATCACGGCAGCACCTATTTGGCATAATCCGACACCGTGTCCCCAACCATGTCCGTGCAAGACAAACCCAAAAGGAACCCTCTTGGCTTTTTCACTAACCGCAGTGGAAAGAAAGGGCTGTTCCTTAGAATCGGAAATAGGCGAAAGTCGTAGCCAAGTGTATTGTACATCAAACCACGAGGAATAGAGGCAACTGCGACTGAGCCACTGGCGTATTTCCAGTTCTTTGCCTATCACTTCCGTGTGTTTTGTACCTACTATCTCTAACGAATAAATACGCCCCGAGGCACCCCTTTTGAGGGGATTGAGAGCAAGGATATCACCAAAGTCGATACCTGATTTTTGGCGGATAATATCGGATAATTCTGCTTGACTGTATATCACCCTCCACTTATAGAAATCCGTCGTTTCTTGGTCGTAGTTGTTCAGCACTAATCGCAGAAGTCGCTCATTACCAACGGCTTCGGCACAATACGGGCAATCAACGGATGTGAGATAAGGGACATGTTTGTCTTCCCAACAAGTCTCGAAATTCTCGGTTTTTCCGCCGCAACACTTGTGGTAGCGCGTGTCGCAGATGTCGGCACTTTCTCCAAACACCAACACCTCGCCCGCGGTGGCACGCACAGCCTCTTCCGCCCGCGGATTGCGGCGAAGGATACCCTCGTAACGCTGACAATGGTCGTCGGCACACACATCGTATCCCATATGCCCCGTGTTGGCTTGCCGGATAGCACTCACAACCCAACTGCGCGAGATGACAGCGTGGGCTTTGAGCAACTCCATCGGACTGTCGGCAGACATCTCCGACGAGATGACAGAGGTCAGATAGTCCTCCAAGTCGATGATATTTACTGCCGTCTCGGTGCCGTCCGCGTTGTGCAAAATCTCTAAATCGCCCTCAAACTCCTGCTCCTCGTATCTGTCCCAATGAAAACCGATACCAATACGTACATTCTTGATAATGAACGTATTAGCCCGCTTTTCGTATTCGATATGCGGTGCCGTAAGTATGCCGACGCGCACTTTCATCTTGGTATTTGTAAAACTATAAGTATGTGAACTTGTAAATTACAACTTGTTCATTCTGGCAATCAACTCCCACGTGCGGAGACGGTCTTTGTACCAGTTGTTGCGATTCATCGCGGGGATGTCGCAGTTGGCGTCGGAGTTGTCCTCCCAGCGGCGACAGTTATAGACCACGTCGTAGATACGCCCGATGGGGTAATCGCGTGAGATTCGCAGTCCCACGGCATAGTCTTCGCCATACTTGGTGGTGGGAAAATCGAGTGTGCGGAGCAGGGGAGTATAGAACCCTCTTGGAGCCCCTAATCCGTTGATACGCAGCGCGTTGTTCCGCCCGTTATCATCTGTCCACTCGCGATGGTCAATCACACCGGGAGGCAGGATATGCCCCTCTGTGTCGGTCATCTGATAGGTACCAATCACCATACCGTAATGCCCGTTTTCGAAGGTGTCGATGAAGCGTTGAACGGTCGTCTCGTCGTGGTAAGTATCGTCGGAATCGAGTTGGATAGCATACTTGCCACAGCGCGGGTTGTGTATCGCCATATTCCAGTTGCCACCGATGGCGTGCCATGTCTTGTCCTGCGCGATATATATCAGTTCTGGCGCACTCGCGTCTGCCTGACGGCGTTTGATATTGTCCTCCACACATTGGCGAATCAACTCCTGTGTGCCGTCGGTGGAGTTGTCGTCCACGATGAAAACATTGTAGGTATAGGGTGCATATACCGCCTGACGCAATGCGCTCTCTATGGCGTCCTTTACGGTGCGAACGCGATTTTTGCAGGGTATTATCACACTGGCTGTTACGCTGTTTACTTGATGGGGGAATTGAGTTAAATCCTTGTACTCTCCCGGACGCAAACAGGCACCGATAGTTTGCAGATGGCGGGTAACGCATTGCTCCATTTCCACCTGTACGGCACGATTGCGCGGATCGACATAATCGAATAGTTTTTCCCCCGATTTGCGGGTGTCGGTTTCCACCTCATAATAGAGATATTCGGGGATATGCACCAACCCGCAGTCGCCTGTTCCGCCTTGTGTGGCACGCAAACGGAGGTCATAGAAACCTGCGTATTGATAGTCGGTATCCATTTGAGCGACAATCTCCTGCAATACATCTGTGCGCCAGAGTGTTACACTGCCAAAATCGAAATCGTCACGCAACGCGCCCATTTGATAGTCAATTACGGGTGCTTCTGCTATTTTGGCGGTTTCACCATCTTGTATCTTTTGAAAATGGTCGGCATAGACCATCTTTGCGCCTGTCATTTCCAATACTTGCACCATTCGTTCCTGCGCACGATAAATCCATTCTATTTCAGGTTTAAGTGCAATGAGAGTATAGGGGGTGGTGCTACTCTGTGCTATATGGCGTATCTCATTGGTGGAGCAGATACGGCTCGGCAAAACAAACATGGTCAAATTGAATTATGAATTAAGAATGAAGGACTTTAATTGTTTATTTTATCGTATGTAGTTTGACGGGTAGGGTCTATATCCATCAGAATTTCATAGACGGATTTCTTTTCGGCATCGGTGCCTTTTTGGAATATATTGACCAACTCGTCTGCTTTTGCATCGAGAAATGTATTGATGACATACGTAGCGGGGCGTGCGCGGTTGGCATCACGCAGTACACCTATTCCATTGGCAATACGTGCGCGGCCGTTAGCCACATTGGCTTGCATCTCATCCAAGCCGAGACGATGGTATTCGTAGAGATACTCGCGATATTTGCGAAATGCCTCGTCCATCAGGTTGTTGATGAGGGCATAGCGGTTGCGGTTGCTGTCGAAAGCCTGCCATCCTTTTTGCTCAAGACTCTCCATAGAGGCAGACTGGCAAGCGGATACAATGTCTTCACAGGTTTGAAAATAAGGTGTTCCGCCAAGGCGTGAGTATGAGTCCATATCGTATCCGATAACCAAGTAACAATAGTACGCCAACATTGCTGTGAGGTTGGTGGTGAACTGATTTTGTTGGTATTCGATACGCTCGAACTCCTGGTAGGTGAAGTTGAAATTGTTGTCTTTGAAGTTGATGAGCGGCGTGGTGTAAGATGTGTTATATACAGGGCGACGACTCTGCAACTGCATCTCACAAGTGTACAGATTGTCGGCTACGGCTTTGACGATAATCATCATACTGCAGTCGATCTTCTCCCGTGTGGCAAACGTCATATTCGTCCAGCGGTTTTGGTTGATATACTCCTCAATGGACGATTGCAGGGTATTGAAAACCGACTTGTTGCTGCCCGGCACCTGGTCTGAATTGACGGTAACGGTGCAGTTCAACTCCTGTGCATACGCTCCGCATATAGTGCATACAAGCCCCAAAACAAGCAATAATTTCCTAAAAATCATACCGAATAATCTAAAATAATGTTACAAAATACACCGTTTCCAAAGGCTCAAACACCTGCTATCCACATGATATCCACCTGACATCCTCCTGACAAAGATACCCAATCGGGATATTAACTTATTTTTGCAGGCGTATAGACTGTATATTGCCCGTCTGTGTATTGAGATAAATCTCGGGCAATGCAGTACCGGTAAACAGATCGTGCGCCAACGGAACGGCTATACCAAACTGTGCAACAGGCATGGTACGCTCAACAAGAACAACATCCCCGTAGGTAACAGCGTAGTCTGCCGACCCCGGAAGGTTGTAGTATAATTGCGAAGGTTGTGGGGCTTTCTTTCCCTGCTCTGCCGCCGCACTTTTTACCTGCTTGTGTGCTACGATGGTAAGCAGCAACGGACTGCCGCTTGCGTCTTCGTCTGTGGTAATACCATTGTCTTCCGAGAAATAAAGCAGGGCATATTCCTCGCTCTTGGAAGGGATATATGTTGCGGTTTTGTGCATACGCTTGATGCTGCGCTTGCCGGTAAACAACTCAGTCAGTTGTCGTTCTTGCCGGTCTAATTCCCGGAGTACCAACTCCATCGCCCTGCCGTCTGCCGGCGCATGGTCTATCTCTCCACCGAGTATATACATACGTGTCTCGCGAATACGATAAATCTGTTTGGCAGCTCCCTCGGCTTTCTGCTGCAGGGTAGGGGCGGCAATCTGCTCCTCCAAAAGGGGCATTACATCGGGGCGGGCTACACGTATCTTTTCCTCTTTGCCTTCCTGTTTGCGCGGTTTCTTCTCCGGCGGACATACATTATAGCCATAGAGCAGTCCGTCTTTGCTCAACGAGAGCAACTGGGTCTGCATACCTTTCTCGGGTACAACCTTGTAGGCTCGTGTATAGTCGGGGTGCGTTACAAGATGTGCCTGCACACCCGTCAAATGATATATTGTCCGATTCTCCTGAATCACATCTTCCGTGCCAAGATATTTCTCTGCAAAGAGAAAGAACGGACCTGCCTCTAAGGTTTCCTCTGTGTATTCGATGTCAAAAACCAGTTGGTTTTCAGGCATATAATAGACCAATGCCAATTCGTTCTCCTGCACAATCTGTGCACTTGCCGCAATGGTCAGGCACAGCCCGAAAATTGCTATTGTCAGTCGTTTCATAGTGATGATGATAAAACGTTAATTACAAATTACACATTACAAATTATTCCAGATGTGCCACGCCGCTTCGGCTTGTCCGTAGAGCATTTGCAGACCGTTGCTGGTGCGTGTGCCGTGTTCTCGTCCCTTGCGCAGAAAGAGTGTTTCGGCGGGGTTATAGACGCAATCGAACAGCAGATGCGCAGGGGTCAGCAGGTCATACGGTATGGTCGGACAGGTGTTTACATCGGGCAACATACCCAATGGCGTACAATTGATGACAAGCGTATGCTGCAGCATAGTTTCCTTGTCTAATTGTGTGTAGGTCAGTTGTCCTGCTTTGGGTGTACGGCTGACGAGTGTAGGTGTGATACCGAGTTGCTTCAGTCCGTACAGCACTGCTTTTGCCGCTCCGCCGGTACCGAGTACAAGGGCTTGCCGGTCTGCCGGTAGCAGCAACGGCCGCAATGCCTCTACAAACCCGATACAATCCGTGTTGTATCCCACACGCTTGCATATCACATTTACCGCACCGATACTCTGTGCAGTGTCGTCCAACCGGTCGAGATACGGAATAATCTTTTCCTTGTATGGAAAGGTAACGTTCATTCCGTCCAATGTATCAAGCAACGGACAAATGGTCTCTTCTGTAAAACTGTTAGGTTCGATAGGGTAGAGACGGTACTCTCCGCGTATATGTCCGCGTCGGAACTTGTCCGCAAAATAGCGTGCGGAGAAACTATGTTCCAACGGATAACCGACAATACCGAATCGCAACGGTTCAGGGCGTTTCGTGATGACGAATTGGCGGTGTTTGATAGTTGCTGCATACTCCGGTGCGTAGAATATCTTCCCCCCTTCTCCGCGCTGCAAAGCATCGTACATCTTCTCTATTTCCGGGAAACCGTACTGCCGCATTTGCTCATATAGTTTGGCAATACCTGCCTTACGCGTATCGTTCCGCTCCAACCAGTCGGTATAGCCTTGCATACGCTCCGCCGTTTGTGCAATGTTTTCAATCTCGGCTTTGCTGCATTGTGCCAACTGCGCCCGTATAGCATTTCGTGCAATGGCGGTGTCAGCATTGGTAGAATCGACCACCCACGCAAGGTGGCGTTTGCTTCGCAGGTAGTATTCTATGTAGTCGCGCGTAGTACAGAGCAGCGGGCGTATTATCTTCACACCCTCCGGGTGCAGCGGATTGGCTGCAATGGGTCGCATACCGCAGAGTCCGCGGATACCTGTACCGCGCAGCAGGTTGAGCAACAGCGTCTCGGCTTGGTCGTTTTGGTGGTGTGCCACCGCTACGGCTTGGCAGTGTTCAGCCTGTGCAACCCTGTCGAACCAGTCATAACGCAGGTTGCGAGCCGCCACTTCTATCCCCACCTTGTTTTCTTTTGCATACGCCAGCGTGTCGAAATCGCGCACCAAAAGCCGTACATGCAACTGCTCACACAGGTTGCGTACAAACTGCTCGTCGCGCATACTCTCCCCGCCACGCAAGTGGAAATTGCAGTGTGCCGCTATGCAGTCGTATCCCGCACGAAGCAGTACATCGAGCAGAGCCACGCTGTCTGCACCTCCGCTAATGCACACCAAGACACGGTCGCCTTTGCGCAGCAGTCCCTCTGCCTCTATATATTTGCGTACCCGCCGAAGCATTAAAATTCGCCTGTTTTCAGTTGCTCCAAATCCACCAGATGATTTACTATCGCGTAGATAGTCAATCCCGCTGTGGAATGGATATTCAGTTTGCGGGTAATGTTCTTGCGATGGGTGATGACAGTGTGAGTAGAGATACACAATACATCGGCTATCTCCTTATTGCTCAGCCCCTTAACCAATTGTATAAGTACATCTTTCTCGCGGTCGCTCAGTTCCTCTCCGCCCTGGTTCTCGCCGGTCTTGCCGTTGTTACGGCGTTTTTTGTCCAACTCAATGGCAGGAGCGAGAATGTCGTCCTCTATGGAGCAGTGTGTAGAAAAATCCTGCTCGATGTCGAAGAGGTCATTCATCACGCTGATGATGGCATAGGTATGCTTCACATCATCGGTCTGACTCGGATAATACTTGATAATCAAGTTCTTTATTTCCGAGAACTTGGAAGATATGTTTTGGTCGTCTTGGGCGTGCTGTTCCCAAATTCCCTCGTTCTCATGCTCAATATGTGTGCGAATCTCCTGCACGTATTCATCGTAGAAGCGCAAAATGAGCATAGGTATCTGGCTTGTCGTATCTGCGGGATTGATAGCCTCGATGAGGTCCCTACGGATACGGGGCATCTGAAAATCAACGAAATAAGCATGCGCATTGCGTAAGTACATGCGCAGCGTATCAATATCGATATCCTCGGGGTTGCAGTCTGCCACATGATCGGTCTTATAGTTGACTACAGCCAAAAACGTAGGGCAGTGTACGCTATGCTCGCGGCACACCTCTTCTATAGTCTTATCACCGACTCCCATAGTGAGTCCAAAGCGACTGATAATTCGAATAGCATCGGGTTCCTTAGCCATCAGTTCGCACATTTTATCTTGCAGTCTGTACATTGTAGAAACGATAGATTAAAACCGGTGCAAAGTTACTACTTTTTTCGCAACTATGCAAACGTTTGTTGCCGCGACGGGCAATGTGTGGCATAAAGGCAGGTGTAACAAGATTGGTCTGACAAGTGTGGCAGTGTGTCAGAATCTTAAAATTTGACACTTTTTTGCGGTATCGAGATGATAACGAGATGATAACGCATTCCTAACGAGGTGGTAACGAATTTTGTAATAGGGATACAATAGAGATATAACGGAGACAATCTTAACAAATGATACTTTTTGATACTTTTTGAAGAGCAGTACAAAATAGGAAATAAGTGCAAAAACTGCCATTTTGTCAGTATTATGCACCTTGGTACAGGATTTGATTTTTATAGGGCGAATGTGTCGCGAAAGCGAGGCATGACCAAACAACGAAAGGAGATTTAACTATGAATACCAACAACAACTACAACAACCAACAACAGCAGAACGAGAACCTGAAGAAGTTCGCTATCAATCTTTGCGAGCGGGCGCAACAAGGCAAACTCGACCCTGTTATCGGACGTGACGACGAGATTCGCCGTGTGCTGCAGATATTGAGCCGCCGTACGAAGAACAATCCTATTCTGATTGGCGAACCGGGTGTCGGTAAGACCGCTATCGTAGAGGGATTGGCGCATCGTATCGTGCGAGGCGATGTCCCCGAGAACCTGAAGAAAAAGCAAATCTACTCCTTGGATATGGGTGCCCTGATTGCAGGTGCGAAATACCAAGGCGAGTTCGAGGAGCGTCTGAAAGGCGTTATCAACGAAGTCGTTGCCGCTGCCGGCGAGATAATCCTGTTTATCGATGAGATACACACCCTTGTGGGGGCAGGCAAGTCGAGCGGCGCAATGGATGCGGCGAACATCTTAAAGCCGGCATTGGCACGTGGTGAACTGCGTGCTATAGGTGCCACCACTCTGGACGAGTACCAGAAATACTTCGAGGAAGACAAGGCATTGGAGCGTCGTTTCCAAGTCGTGATGGTGGACGAACCGGACGAGGCTGCCACTATATCTATCCTCCGTGGCTTGAAGGAACGCTACGAGACACACCACAAAGTGCGTATCAAAGATGATGCTCTGATAGCCGCCGTTACACTCTCAACGCGTTATATCACAGACCGTTATCTGCCCGACAAGGCGATTGACCTGGTGGACGAGGCGGCTGCCAAACTGCGCTTGGAGGTGGATTCCAAACCGGAAGAGTTGGACAACCTCGACCGTCAAATCAAGCAACTCGAGATTGAGCGCGAAGCCATCAAGCGTGAGAACGACACCGAGAAACTGAAAGGCATTGAGGAACAACTCAAAACCCTCAAGGCACAGTCCTCCGAGATGGAAGCCCGTTGGGACAAGGAGAAAGGCTATGTGGCTACTATCCAGAACGAGAAAGCTCATATCGAGGAGATGAAGCACGAAGCCGAAGTGGCAGAACGCGAGGGCAACTACGGCAAAGTGGCAGAGATTCGTTATGGCAAGATTCAGCAAGCCGAGGCGAATATCAAAGCCGCACAGGACGCACTCCATTCCATGTCGGGCGAAAGTATGATTAAGGAGGAAGTGGACGAAGACGACATCGCCGAGGTAGTAGCACGCTGGACGGGCATACCGGTAACCAAGATGATGCAGTCCGAGCGCGACAAACTGCTCCACCTCGAAGAGGAACTCCACAAGCGCGTAGTAGGTCAGGACGAAGCCATCAAGGCGGTCAGCGACGCTATCCGTCGTAGCCGTGCGGGCTTGCAAGACCCCAAACGTCCGATAGGCTCGTTTATCTTCCTCGGTACCACGGGTGTGGGTAAGACCGAGTTGGCGAAAGCACTTGCCGACTACCTCTTCGACGACGAGAATATGATGACCCGTATCGATATGTCGGAGTATCAGGAGAAATTCAGTGCGACCCGACTCATCGGTGCACCTCCGGGATATGTCGGCTACGACGAGGGCGGACAACTCACCGAGGCAATACGGCGCAAACCGTACAGCGTAGTGCTCTTTGACGAGATAGAGAAAGCGCACCCCGATGTATTCAATGTCCTCTTGCAGGTATTGGACGACGGGCGTCTGACCGACAACAAAGGGCGGACGGTTAATTTCAAGAATACCTTGATTATCTTCACCTCCAACCTCGGAAGCCAACTCATCCGTGAGAACGAGGAGAAAGGTATCGACCAAGACACCACCAGAAATCAAGTTATGGAGATGTTGCGCCAGACTATCCGTCCCGAGTTCTTGAATCGTATTGACGAGATTATCATGTTCAAGCCGCTTGATGAAAAGCAGATACGTGATATTGTGGGCTTGCAGATTGCTTCGATACACAAGATGTTGCTCACCAATGGTGTGGACTTGCGTGTAACCGACGACGCTATCGACTATATCGCCCGCGAGGGATACGACCCGCAGTTTGGTGCCCGTCCTGTCAAACGTGCTTTGCAACGCCTCGTTCTCAACGAACTGAGCAAGCAAATCATCGCCGGCAAAGTGGACAATCATCGCCCCGTCATCGTCGAACTCCGCGACGGCGAACTCCACTTCAAGAACTAACGGGGTGCCCATAGTTCCTCCTCAAGAGGAGGAAACACAGAAAAGAGACTGCTCGATGTATTCGGGCGGGCTCTTTTTTTGTGCATGTCGCATTTTGTTTGTACCTTTGCAGGGTCATTCCGCTGCGAAGCAGCAAAGCACAGCTTTGGAATGACCCTGCAAAGGTACAAACAATTTATAAATTCTATAGCACTATGAACAACACATATCCAAGAATCCAACGTGCCGAATACCATCTCGCGCATACTCCTGATGCGCTCAAACGAGATGCTAATACCGATTACAACTCTGGTTATTTCTTCGTTACTATCAATGTATGCAACCAACATCCTATCCTCGGTACAGTGGTAGGGCATTATGATTCAGTTACGCATCGCGCCTTGGATGCCCATGTGTTGCTCTCTCCCTTTGGCGAGCGGGTGCAGCAATGTTGGGCGGCTATTCCGTCCGCTTTTCCTAATGTACAACTTATCGATGCACAGGTCATGCCCGAGCATTTTCACGGCTTATTGTTTATGGAAAAAGTAGAGAGTGTCTATCTCGGACAAGTAGTGGGCAAATTCAAAAAGGATTGCACGCATGCCTATCGTGAGATTATTGGCAGAGAGAACGAGTCTCTCTTCTCCGCCGGCTACAACGACACCCTCCCCATCACCCCCGACGAGGTGCAGACTAAGATTGCCTATATCCGTTCCAACCCCGAGCGTCGTCTTATCAAGGGCAGCCTCCCCGACTGTTTTGCTATCCATCGTGGGCAACACTCGCCCAACTGGACACTTGCGCGGGTAGGGCAGGGACTGCGCCACGACACCTACCTTGCCAATAGTGCGGAAGCCCTGCAAACCACTCTCGATGACCTGCGCCCTCGTCTCTTGCCCGATGGCGACAGCCTCGCATTAGACTATGTCGGCAGTCCAGACCTCCTGACTGTCCCACGCAAGTTACCTCTTATCTGCCACCTTGCCGACGCCGCGCGTTTTCCTGAGCAGGCTGCTGCCGTCATACGCGAGGCGGAGCAGGGGGCTGTCATTGTCTCTGCGTTCATCAGTCCGCGCGAGCGCGAGATTCTCCGGACGCTCATCGCCGCCGGCTGTCCTGTTATTGAGATTACCGATAACGGCTTCGGCAAGACCTACCGTCCGCGTGGCACTTCGTTCTATGCCTGTGCCGAGAGCCGTCTCTTGCAAATCACTCCTTGGACCTATCACTACGAGAAAGAACCCTCTCCCATCACCCGTCCTATGTGTATGGTGATGAACGAACTCGCCCGCCTCATCTGTGCCCAAGACGAAGATTGGTGGAAAAAATAATGACGTTTCCCTGTCGTGATTTGGCATTTTGCGGCACTATCTTTGTGGCAAAAAAGATATGGTACGTTATATTCAAGACACAGAACATTATTCCGAAGTGATTGTCCGTATGGCAAAAGCACGGCGTTCGCTGTGGATTGCCACCGCCGACCTCAAAGACCTTTATGTGAAGACTGCAGCCAAAGACCCGATACCGTTTCTCGAAGTATTGAGTCGGTTGGTGCAACGGGGTGTGGAGGTGCGCCTTCTGCACGCCAGAGAACCCGGACAGCCCTTTCGCGAGGATTTCGACAGGTATCCGGCTTTGTGGGGCGGCATGGAGCGACATCTCTGCCCGCGCGTGCATGCCAAGATAGTGGCGATAGACAGCGAGTGGGTATATATCGGTTCGGCGAATATGACAGGTGCGGGTATGGGTATGAAATCGGCGCAGAACCGCAATTTCGAGGCGGGTATCCTCACCGACGAACCTACTCTGATAGACGCTGCGATGGCGCACTACGACGCCGTCTTCTGCGGCTCGTTCTGTACCCGTTGTGGCAGAAAAGCCTTTTGCCCCGACCGCATCAGCGGGAAGGGCTAATAGGACACCTTTATTATCTCTCCACCGTTCTTTTGTAGGATTTGTTGGATAAACCGCAGTTCGGCAGGGCGTAAACGCTGCTGCAAACCGGGCGAAAAGACATCTGTGTAAATTGTTTGGAGCCTGCTGTCTCTGCTGAGGGTGATACGGGTCAAATCATAGCAATAACTACAATCCAATATCCGCAGTTTCGGGCATGGTGTCAGGTTGAGCGTCTTGATTTTCTTCGCCCAGCGAAGGTACAGCACCTCAAGGTTGCAGCACCCTGTCAAGTCTATTTCTTCGATATTCTCTCCGCCGCAGTCCAACTTTGTCAGTCCGTAGCATCCCTTTACGTTCACTTTGCAAGCCCAAGCGGCATAGAGGCTCGGCAACTGCGGGCACTCGCTTGCGTCCACACTCAACGTCCACATATCGATGAACCCGCGATAGAAATGGAGTATCGTTCCCGCCTCTTGGGCGGAGATCACCACTTCGAACTGTCGCATCGCTATGCGGTGCTTGTAGTCATGGTCAATGCTTTGGCTTTCGCCCGTACCGATAATGGTCTGCAATGGAGAACCGTCGCCCCAGTCCACTGTTACATAAGCGTTTTTGCGCACAATGATACTAAAGTGTCCCCATTCGCCCATCGTCCAATCCATCGTCTCCACCCGTACTTTTATCCGTTCCATTATTGTAAAATGATATCTTCAGTCAATTCACTCCCCATCAAACCCAACCGAATAGCACGTGCCATTAGTGCCGAATAGATACACCAAAACTGCGCCCCATGCACCCGTCCGACTCCGCTATGTTCCGTGTCGTGGATATGATGTGCATATTCATGTATGAGTGTCTGCTCAAGCGATGATGGAAAGCCCCATTTATCCCCGTTAGATCGCTTGATAGTTTTATAATATATATTTATTCGATAATTCCAAGGGACATAACTTCCTAATGTTCTTTTGGTAACTCGGTCGCGCAACACCACTTCAAACGGTTGCTTGCACCGGTATATTTTAAGCAAAAACTGCTTGTAGTATTCTGCTGATTCCATAGTTATTCTTTTATTTCGTCCCAACTGATATGGGGAATATATTCCTCGTTACCGGTAGAATAGTAGGTTGATACATCTACCGTTATTTCAAATTCACGCACCCAAAGCAGGTCGAAAATAGAAAATTCCATGTGTTGAAACAGGTTGTGAACAGCAAATATAAGGTGCATATCTTTGGTCATCTCCTGATCAAACCCCTCGTTCCAATTATCTATTGTATCATTAAGGTAGAGCAGTTCATTTTCCGAACCGGGGTTTCTGCCGGATCCATACCACGTATCTACACCGCCTTCGTACATAGGCATATAGTTGACAATTCCGCCTGCCAGTATTTCCCACATTTTTTGGGCGCGTTTGGTCTGTATCGGGTGCGCTGGCGAGTAGAGCGAATCCAGAAAACATTTGCCAGTAACGCTTATATAGCACTCAATGGACGTATTATATACCGCTTCTACGGTGGCAATGGTTTGCGTCCGCATAGTGAGTAACGCTTTTTTCAGTGCCTCGTTGAACTCGCTCAGCAGACCTTTGTATTGCTCGTCCATTACAAACTCGCGGTCAAGCAACTCTTTCCGTATTTTTAGCAAACGGGTAACATTCTTTCCATATGGATCGGCAAACTTCATCCGCTCATGCTCTCGGCATGCCTCAAAGATAGCATCCTCAATCAAACGAATACTCTCTTGCTCGTAAATCTCTTGTATGGTTTTCATAATTCTCAAAAATTACTCAGCAGGTAGTTAATTATTTCCTGTTGGCGGTTTCGTATATTGCGGTCTCGCCATTGCTGATATTTCCGAATATTATGTGCTGCACAAGGCATTAGCACGTAGTTCCCGATATTGGCCGCCCATAAAAGTTGGTCGGATATAGGCTCGATATGGTATTGGTCGGCTTGGCTGTATAGTATCTCATCGGCATCTTTGTCGTCTTGTTTGAGCAAATAGTTTTCGTAAGCAATCAGCAATATCTTTGTGGTTCTCACCTCAAGCATCCCCACCGAAAGGGCTTTGCGAAAGGCTTCGTCTGTCCACATATTTTCAATGCGTTTATCCGTTTTGTGCCGAAATTTCTCCAATAGTCGTTTAATCAGCCTGCGAATACCCGTTGCGGGCGGTGTCATAGTATCTATTTTGCCACTTAGATTTTGCACCCCGACAGCATTATCCATCGCCTTGAATCTTGGGTTTATATACTCGGCTAAATCGGCTTGCGGGTGAATAACCTGGTCGCGCAAGCATATACCATTGAGTGCCTCTGCCATATCGAAATAGGCAAGAAATGTGCACTCTTTGCATTGCGTCAGTGCTTTCACTACAAAGGGCAATGCCACATCGCGCCTGTCCAACAAGAGCAACAACTGGGTGCGGTTCTCAAACAGGAAGAGACAACTGAAGACTTGCCGCATACCGCTCAATGTGTTGCCCAATGCTAACAGGAACTGACGTATCAGCATACATTTCTTGGTGGCTTTCAGTTGCTTTTCGAGCCGCTCTATGCTGTTCGTTGCGGTAAGGTCGTTATAATAAATTTGTCCCGTTATAGTCAGCAGTTCCGTCTCGGTTGTATGCCCGCAAAGTGTAGTCATCAGTGCCTGCCAAATGTTGTGCATTCCTGCTTCCACCTCGTTCTGTAATTCCTTTTTTCGTCTGCCGCCGTATCGCTCAATATGTCGGCAAAACAATGCTTGCAAAGCATCTAATGGGCTGTTCTTTTCCATAATTTTTGTTTTTTATATCAATTTGAATAATGCCTATTTGCTAATTTTGGGTTTAATTTTTCGTGTATTTGTTTTCAAGCGCGGCGCGTGTTGCGCTACAAGACAAGGTTTTGCTGGTTTTGTTTTATAAGCTTTCGTCATTGGGGAACCCACGTTATTTTACGCTGCAAAGATATAACGCTATAATGCCAAATTACGGCAGATAGAGACAAAAAATCAGCGTAACCCGCTAAGATTACGCTGATTTTTTGAAAGAAAATAGGTTTTATCAAACCTCGATTTCTTGCAGTTTCTGCTCAAGAAACGCCAAATCTTGGATAAGCACCTCGCGTCCTTTTGCTCCTCTGTTAGAACCGACAATACCTGCCGCTTCTAATTGCTCAACCAAACGGCAAGCACGGTTCCAACCAATCTCAAAATGCCTTTGCAGTCTTGTTGCAGAACCATCTTGCTCTGCAACTACCAAGCGTGCCGCATCGGCAAACATCGGATCTAACGACGATTTTTTGTCATTTGTTTCCATAGAAATAAATTATTGCTTTACAATTCTCTGTTTGAAAGTCTCAATGGCATTGTGCCAGAAATCGCAACTGAACATAGTTGCCGATGGGTGAATTGCGCTTAATACATACACACGATGTCCATCGGGCAGGGTATAGCAGCCGTTATCCACCGTTTTTCCGTCGATAACCAAGGCTTCCCCTTCGTTCCATTGTGTCCATGGAAGATTCTGCCATAGCCGTTTGCCCCATACAATAACAATATCCGGCTGCAATGTTTCCAATACCTCGAAGAACGCAAGCTCTGCGTCTTGATAATCCTGTTTCGTACCTGCCTCACGTGGAGCCACCATCGCCTTTTGCAAGTAGTTGTAAAATGCCAGATTGTTCCAGCACGCTAAACGTTCCTCGTCGGTTAATTTCTTTCCCGTCAACGCATGCTCAAAGCGGCGGAACGTATTCATCCAGTTTTCGTATTCGCACGGAGTAATCTGCAGATAACCTTTCAGTATCTCTTGCGTAAATTCCGGATAGCCGTTACCTCCATAATCAATATAATGGCTTTCGCCGAGGATAAGCATTTTCGGGTCCGTTGATTGGTAATGTTCGCCAACGAATGGCAAAAAATGAACATGTTTCATAACATTTTGTTTTTTTATAGGTTAATATTATCGAGTCAGTTATAATTTTTACATATCATATTCCGCTTTTTCTGAGAAATAGGGGACATCGTCATCAGAGCCGCCTTCGTCTGTTTCTGCTCCTTCGAAAATATCTCCGAGACGAATTGTGCTTTTTGCTCATTCTCCGACGCTGATTTTGCAGTTTGGATTGAGTTTCAAATGGCTGCAAAGTGCCGGCATAGGAACTGATAAACACAGAGCATCTTGTTCCGTTGTTATTTTTATATCGGTCTCTTTTTCTTCTTCATCATCATAGTGATAGTTGCCTGCTTCAGCGCATAATCTAACAAGTATATTTGGCGGCAGTTGCAAATAGGTTAATTGCGGTATCTGCAACAAACTTTCCATAACGATACATTCCGTAGATACAATGCTACTAGGAATAACCAATGTTTTTAGACTATTGCATTCGTAAAAATAGTTTATACCTAATTCTGTCAAACTATTAGGAAAGACTAATTCCGTCAGACTGCTGCAACCATCAAATACATCGGATTCTACCTTTTGCAGTCCTTCGGAAAAACGAATAGAAACCAAATTCTCACAATTCCTGAAAGCATCCCACCCAATGGTGGTTATCGTTTCTGATATGTCTATATGCGTTAGGGCTGTACGCTGTGCGAAAGCATTGTTAGCAATCTCCGTTACGGCATAAGTCTTTCCTTTGTACTCCACTTGTGTAGGCAGAACAACTTTGCCCTCTTTCTTTTCGTCACACTCGCTCACTACTGCAGTCAATGTCTTTGGGAATAGTGTGTAGGTGATTCCGTCTCGTTTGATTTTCATATCTATGATTCTAACTGAAAATTGGATTATTACTCCTGTGGAGAGTTGTCCCCCCGCAGGAGTGAATTTTTAGTGCCGTTTACTCCAGGTGCGTCCCTCGTTGGTAGAGTAGTATAGCCCCTTAGTAGTTTGGGCAAGCAGTTCGCGTCCGCCATCCATCAGGCTCTGGAATTCACCACAAAAAGAACCGGTATAGCGTGAAGACCACGTACGTCCTTCATTGGAACTATAATACACCCCTTTGCTTGTAATTGCAAAAATTTCTGTGCCATAGAGCAATAAGTCCATAAATGTTCCATACATAGAACTTGTACAACGTGAAGACCACGAACGCCCGTCGTTGGTTGAATACTCGATGCTGTTTTTGGCGGGATTGATACGAATCATTTCCTTGCCTGCTTGAATCATTTGTGCCATAATAATTGATTTTTTTGTTATGTTTGTTTGGCTAAAACCTCTCTCTGTAGAGGTTATTGGTTTTCTTTCATTGCTTTGTCGAAAGCGTTCAGGAGCGCATAGCGGTCGCCCTCTTGGTTGAACGGGATAATCGTTGCACGGCGTGTCGAAACAGGCTTTCCTCCGATACCGTTTTCCTTGAAATAAATCGTCTCCACATTGATAGCCGCAATCGAGGTAGCACTATCTTTGTATCCATCGTAAATGTCAAATGCCTTTGCTTTGTTTTGGTACTCGGTCTCTTTGTTTGCAAAATAGGCGGCTTTGTCTTCGCCGTTATAGTCCCAATCTATCTCAAACACCAATGCGGGTGAATCGGTCTCCTCCACATTCTTTGCACGGAAAACGCCGTAATATCCGCCACCGCCCGCAGCAAACAAAAATATCAAATCGCCCTCTTTTATTCTGCGAATGGTATCTGTACGCCATTGCTCATTGTATTCTAACAGCGCCAGCGTACCGAGGTGCAGCTTCTGCTTACTCATATTCAGTGCGCAGAAATGCCAGAACTCGTGCGACCAAATATCGTTGTCCAACTGATATATGGGCGAGATAGCAGGTACTGCGGATGTTTCGGTCGGCTGTGCCGCTACCTCTGCAATAGGTGGCGTTGCGGGGTGCACCTTTGCTTCGGTCTCTACATTATCCTGCAAATCCGATGTGTTGATATTAAACTGGTTAAATAATTTCGTATAATCCGCATCTTGCTTGCTTTTATGTGTGACAATCTCTCTGGTCAATAAGCGGGTGATGTTGGCAAAACCGATTTTGATGTCTTGCAGGGTACCTTCCCGTCGCGCTTTGTCAATCTCGCTGACATATTGCGTGAGATTTTGTATGGCATCGGTATCTAAATAAAATATCAATTTGCCAAATGTCTGTACACGCAGGTTATTCCATTCTTCCTCTTTTAAGTCTTCGTCATCGCTAATCGTCTCCCACATTTGGCGGACATACTCAGAATACACATCCAACTTGTTCTCATAAATTCTGATATTTTTGTCCTTCTTCTCATCTGAAGAAGATTGACCTTGCAGCAGAAAAACGGTAACGACGGCAGTGATAATGGTACCAATCAACGCACAGCAGATTTCGTAGGAAAAATCCCGTGTGGAAAACAAATGCAGCAGAATAAACACTACGCCCATCACGAGAAACAAAAGAACGATAAGGCAAATAATAGCACCATTTGATTTGAAAAAGTTTTTCATATAGATATGTTAATTTTGATTATTTGGCAACTTATATACATTATACCTTAAAAACTCGGGGGAATGTCAGGAGGATGTCGGGTGGATAAGTGGTCTTCAAGTATGTTTTTGTGGTCTTTTTCTTTTAATTTCTTTAATTTCTCTCGTACTGCGTAGCAGGTGCGTAGGATATTTTTTGTCGAATAACTTTGCCCTATTTTCTTCCATTTTTCTCGCCGCTCGCGGCATAGGAGCCAAATACAAAAAAGCGCGAACAGGATACTTGCTTATTCTCAATCCTTAGGTTCCTGCAAGACCCTGCCACAAGAATAAACAACATCAGTCCACGCCGATATGTACATACACCGCAGGGGTGTAGCGGATACATACCACGAGAACATCTATCGCCATCTTGTTTTGGGCGGCTTAAAAATCTTGCAGGATTCAGGACACCAAAACAAGCGTCAATAAACGCCTTTTGTATTTTTACCTCGCAAAGGTACAACAATTTTTGCATATTGCCAAATACAAGTTGCATTTTGTTGATAAAAATTAAACGGACTTCTCTCTGTTTATTCTTGCAGCAGGGGTATATGTAATGCATTAATGCATAAAATGCCTAATGATTTCCCTTTTGCGCTGCAAAATTACACCTTCATAATGCCATATTGCGGCAGCCCCCCCCAAAAAAAAATGCATTTAGTGCAAAATAAACCTATCTAAAGAGCTTCTTATAACAAATAGACAGACATTGATTCCCCTATGTAACATATAACAGGGAAAGTAATACGCATTTTGTGCAAAAATAGGCTCGTGTATTGTATATCTCCCGAAAATGTTGTATCTTTGCGGGCTATTTATTATGTAGCACTAACTAACAAATAACCCATATCATGAAAGAGTGCGAAATCAAAACAACCATGCGTGTGTGCGCGTGGGACGAACTGACTAAAGAACAACGGGAACTAATTGATATAGCCAAAGAGCAGACTGGGCGGGCATATTGCCCTTATTCCCACTATCATGTGGGAGCGGCTTTGCTGCTTGAAAACGGAGCGATAATCCGCGGTTGTAACCAAGAGAATGCAGCTTATCCGAGCGGACTTTGTGCTGAACGTTCCGCCTTGTTTTCCGCAGGGGCACAATATCCCGAACAGCCCGTGTTGCGCTTGGCAATAGCCTGTTACAACAATGGGCGTTTCACCCCGAAACCGGGTTCGCCTTGCGGAGCTTGCCGACAAGTAATGATAGAAACGGAACACCGCTATGGCAAACCGATGGAGGTGCTGCTTTATGGAGAAGAAGAGACCTATATATTCTCTTGTGCCGCTGACCTGTTGCCACTGATTTTTGTGTCAGAGTCACTCAACGGGTAAGCCATAACCTCTAAACTTTGAGGACCCTATATAATTAAGTTTATTGTGCTTTGAAGATTGTCAAGAAAATAGATGTTTATTTGCTAAAGAACTTTCTCGGATTGTTCTTTGCCACGTTCTTTGTGTGTATCTTTGTACTGCTGATGCAGTTTGTGTGGTTGCATGTCAAGGACTTGGTGGGCAAGGGCGTGGAAATCTCTGTATTGGCAGAGTTCTTTGTCTATGCCGTAGCGAGTGTGGTGCCGTTGGCACTGCCTTTGGCTATCCTCTTGGCATCGCTTATCTCGTTTGGCAACCTCGGCGAAAAGTTTGAACTCACTGCGATGAAGGCAGCGGGAATATCGCTGTTCCGCATTATGCGCCCGCTGGCAATAGGTATCGCATTTATTTCGGTAGGGGCATTCTTTTTTTCGAATAATGTGCTTCCAAAATCGCAAATGAAACTATGGGCATTGATTTTCTCGCTTAGGCAGAAATCACCCGAATTGGAGATACCGGAAGGGGAGTTTTATGATGGTGTGAGTGGTTACAATATCTATGTGCGGCACAAGGACAAGAAAACAGGATTGTTGCGCGATATGATGATTTACGACTACTCCAACGGCTTTCAGAATGCGACAGTGATGGTGGCAGACTCGGGCAAATTAGCGTTCTCGGACGATAACAAATACTTGATTTTGCGACTTTATAGCGGTGAATCATTTGAAAATCTTAATCAACAGCAACAGCGTGCTACGGGGTCGCAAAAGAATATCCCATATCGCCGCGAAACTTTTAAGGAAAAGCAATTGCTTATCGATTTTGATACCGAGTTTAACCGTTATGACGAGTCGGTTTTGGAAGATCAGCACGTATCGAAAAATGTGGCACAGTTGGTGCACTCGATAGACTCTGTGCAAGTGTTAGCGGAGCAAAAGAGTAGGGAGCAAAGCAGGAACCTGGTTGAGAACCGCTATTTCGGGCGCGAACAGAAATCGGGACGTATATTGATTCCCGTAGAGAATAACGAACAGGCGGAATACAATATCGATTCTCTTTTTGCACGCTTGTCGGATGCGCAGCAGCGCAATGCAATGGATGTGGCGGTGGATAAAGCCACGATGCAGCGTGACCAAGTGGAGTATAACTCACTGCTGCTTGACGACTCGCAACGATATATTCGCAAACATGAGATTGAACTCTATCGTAAGTTTACGTTAGCATTTGCCTGCCTGATATTCTTTTTTATAGGTGCTCCGCTTGGGGCGATTATTCGCAAGGGCGGTTTGGGCGCACCGGTGGTGATTTCTGTGGTAATGTTTATCATCTATTATATTATAGATAATACCGGGTATAAGATGGCACGCGAAGCACTTTGGCCGTGTTGGGCAGGGATGTGGCTCAGTTCGTTTGTATTGTTGCCTATAGGCATATTCCTTACTTACAAAGCCGCCACCGATGCCGCACTGCTCAATCCTGAGGCATGGCTCAAAGTCTGGGATAAACTGAAACAAAAAATACACAAACTAACGCACCGCCACTAACGTGAGCGTAAGCGAATAAAAATATATGAATACAATAGCAGAAGCATTAGACGATTTTCGTCAAGGAAAGTTCGTCATCGTAGTGGATGACGAGGACCGTGAGAATGAGGGCGATTTCATTATCGCCGCCGAGAAAATAACCCCCGAGAAAGTGAATTTTATGCTCAAGCATGGGCGTGGAGTCCTTTGTGCACCTATTACGGAGCAACGTTGTGCCGAATTGGATCTGATGCACCAAGTGGCGAACAACACCTCTATGCTCGGCACGCCGTTTACGATTACGGTGGACAAGTTAGAGGGGTGTACCACCGGTGTGTCGGCGGCAGATCGTGCGGCTACCATCCGTGCCTTGGCAGATCCCTCCTCCAAACCCGAGACGTTTGGTCGTCCCGGGCATATCAACCCGCTCTATGCGCGTGCGGGCGGTGTGTTGCAGCGTGCAGGACATACCGAGGCGGCTATCGACTTGGCACGCCTTGCAGGCTTACAACCCGCAGCAGCACTTATTGAGATAATGAATGCCGACGGTACGATGGCGCGTATGCCGCAACTGCAGGAGGTGGCACATGAGAACGACCTGAAGATTATCTCCATCAAGGACTTGATAGCCTATCGTCTGCAACACGAGCAACCTACTGAGCAAACCTCACTCAACGCTCAACTCTCTTCACTCAACGCTATCGTGGAGCGCGGTGAAACAGTCTTTTTGCCAACCGAATACGGTGAGTTCCGTTTGACTCCGTTCCGCGATCTGAGCAACGGTTTGGAACATGTGGCATTGGTAAAAGGAGAATGGCAAGAGAATGAACCCGTGCTTTGTCGCGTACATTCCAGTTGTCTGACAGGTGATGTGTTTGGATCGTTGCGCTGTGAGTGTGGCGCACAATTACACCGTGCTATGCAAATGATAGAGCAGGAAGGACGCGGCATAATTGTCTATATGAACCAAGAAGGACGCGGTATCGGGCTGATGAACAAGATTCGTGCCTACAAACTGCAGGAACAGGGCGATGATACCGTAGAGGCAAATGTACACCTTGGCTTCCGACCGGACGAACGAGACTATGGTGTAGGGGCACAGATTCTTCGTGAAATGGGTGCCAAACACTTGCGCTTGCTGACCAATAACCCGGTGAAACGTGTCGGATTAGAAAGTTACGGCATTGAGATTGTGGAGAATATACCCATTGAGATTGCGCCTAACAAGTACAACGAAAGATATATGCGCACAAAGAAAGAAAAAATGCACCATAACTTGCATCTTGTTTGAAAAAACAGGGTTTGGCACGATAATTGACAAAGAAAAGATAGAAGTATTATTGCTTCCATGACAAATTAACACCTTTCTGATTATGAAACGCTTGGTATCTTTTTTATTCGCTTTTCTGCTGATGGCGGGAATGACGATGAGAGCCGATGAGACGATTACGGTATCGGCGAACAGTTCGGACATCTCTGACGGACTGGACTTGAAGGTTGTGGCAAAACTCTTTGCACAAGCAAAGAACCTTGAGGAATTTGAGAACCTGCTCAACAATCCCGATTCTGCGTTTTGCAACCTTGACCTCAATGGCGATGGTGCAATTGATTATATCCGTGTTGTTGAGACCGGCGAAGGCAATAAACGACTAATCGTGCTTCAAGCCATCTTGGCAAAGGACATCTATCAGGATATTGCCTCTATCTATGTTGAGAAAGACGAGAAGGAGAAAGTAACGGTACAAGTGGTGGGGGATGAGTATATCTATGGTACCAACTACGTTATCGAACCCGTATATGTTTATCGTCCCGTTATCTACGATTGGTTCTGGAGTCCTGCGTGGTACGCATGGACATCGCCTTGGTACTGGGGGTATTATCCTGCTTGGTGGTATGCACACACCGTTTGGGCGTATGATTACTATTGGCATCATTGCTATGCGTTCCATCATCACCATGGCTGTTGCAGTTTCCGCTATGCACCCGAACCCCGTCCTGCAATGCGTGACATGCGTGCACCGGTCAGCCGTCGCGACTATGCAGTCGCACATCCCGACCGTGCTTTCAGTCAGCGAAACTCGGGCGTGACCAATGCACGCGATATGCGCTCCACGCGCACATCAGTAGCAGGTGTCAGCACACGTCAAGCGGCTGTAGCAAACGGTAGCACACGCCAATCTGTTACCGGTACCAGCACTCGCCAAGCCGTTTCGGGTACATCAAGCCGTACGTATGGCAGTAGCAATACGGCAGCCGCACGCTCTACACGTGTTTCTGCAACGGAGACAACTACTACCCGTCAGGCTGTAGCCGGTACAAGTACCCGCACTGCGACTGCCAATAGTACCCGCGCTTCGTACAATGCAGGAACGACCACTCGCACAGCAGCCTCGGGCAATAGTACACGTGCTTCGTACAACAGCGGCACTACTACTCGTTCGCAAGCCACTACAAATAGCACTCGCTCTTCGTATAGCACACCTGCTCGTACAACATCAACATCCAACTATGGAACATCTACTCGTAGCAGTAGCAATTACAACAGCGGTAGTTACAATAGCGGTTCGTCCACACGCAGTAGTTACAGCGGCTACAGCGGCGGCGGAAGCACACGTAGCAGCGGTAGTTATAACGGTGGCGGAAGCACACGTTCCGCAGGCGGTGGAGGTTCCACTCGCAGATAAATATACTTTAAGAACTAAGAGGTTGTCTCGGAAGGGCAACCTCTTTTCTGTGTCAAATTACAAGATATGATAAATCAAGACAAATCCTGGGCTTTGGTTACCGGTGCCGGTTCCGGAATGGGATATTGTTATGCACGCGCTTTGGCGGCACGCAGGTACAACGTATTATTGGTTAGTAACCAAGATTTCATTGTAGAGAAAGCAGAACAGGTGCAAAAAGATTATGGGGTGCAGACTATCGGTCTGCTGCGTGATTTAAGTTTGCCCAATGCCGCAGAAGAATTGTATGCTTATTGCCAAACAAACCATATATTGGTGGAGGTACTGATTAACAATGCTGGGGTGTATCACGATCGCGATTTTTTGAATGATTCGGCAGCGTTTAATCATCTGATACTCAGTTTGCATATAACAACTCCTGCTATGTTGTGCTATTATTTCGGTCAGAATATGATGGAGCGGCATAAAGGCTATATTCTCAATGTTTGTTCAGTTACATCGCATATTGCCGTGCAGCGTATGGCAACGTATGCCTCCACCAAGGCGTTTCTTGCTTCTTTTACGCGTTCTTTGCATATTGAACTGCGTGGCAAAGGTGTCTATGTTACCAATGTATCTCCGGGGGCTGTGGATACTGGGTTGTATCATATCCGTCCGACAGCCACCCGACTGGGTAAAGCAATGGGATATATTGTATCGCCGGACTATTTGGTTAAACGTGCGTTAAATGGATTGTTTCATGGTCGTGCAAAAGTTTCTGTCCCTTGTGTTTGGAATGGTGTCCTGCTATTTTTTATTTCGCTCGTTCCTACATTTCTTTTGCGGGGAATACGCCGTTTAGGTTGGTTCTGATTCCCTTTCGTGTACGCACGCACGCGCGCGGCTATGTATATGAATAACTACTAAGTCGGATATTTTGGCTTTTTTTGCGTTCTACGCAATTGTATTTATCCTACCGATAGTCAGTCAATTTACTAATGCAAAGCAAAAATGCCCGATTATTTGCGTATCTCGCAATTTTGTTGTACCTTTGCAGGGTAAATTGCAAAAATTATAAATTTACAATATAGATGATTGATAACGACAGAATTATTCCTGTAAAGATTGATGAGGAAATGAAATCCTCATACATTGACTACTCGATGAGTGTCATCGTCAGCCGTGCGCTGCCTGATGTGCGCGATGGTTTCAAACCGGTGCACCGTCGTGTACTCTTTGGTATGAACGAGTTGGGAAACACAAGCGACAAACCCACTAAAAAATCCGCACGTATCGTCGGTGAGGTCATGGGTAAGTTCCACCCCCACGGCGACAGCAGTATCTACGGCACATTGGTGCGTTTGGCGCAGCCGTGGAATATGCGCTATACGTTGGTGGACGGTCAGGGTAACTTCGGTTCGGAGGATGGTGATAGCCCTGCGGCTATGCGTTATACCGAAGCGCGACTGAGCAAGTTGGCAGAGGAGATGCTCCGCGACATCGAGAAAGATACGGTGGATATGCAGAACAACTTTGATGATACGCTCAAAGAGCCTGTTGTGCTGCCTTGCCGCTTCCCTAACTTGCTCGTGAATGGTGCCAGCGGTATCGCTGTAGGTATGGCAACGAATATGCCTACCCATAACCTCGGCGAGGTCATTGACGGCTGCGTGGCATACATCCGCAATATTGAAGACCGTCTGCAAAACCCGGAAGTTGAAGAGATTACAGTAGCCGAATTAATGGAGTATATCAAGGCTCCGGATTTTCCGACCGGCGGTACCATCTACGGCTATCAGGGAGTAAAAGATGCTTTCGAGACTGGTCGCGGGCGTATTGTTATCCGCTCCAACGCAGATATCGAGACAGAAGATAACGGCCGCGAGAAAATTATTATCACGGAGTTGCCTTATGGCGTGGTAAAAGCAGACTTGGTGAAGAATATTGCCGAGTTGGTAAGCGATAAGAAGATTGAGGGTATTTCCGAGATTAGCGACCAATCGAAACGCGATATCCGTATCGTGATTGACATCAAACGCGATGCTAATGCACAGGTGGTACTCAATAAATTATATAAGTTTACCGCCCTGCAATCGAGTTTTGCCGTGAACAATATCGCCCTTGTAAAAGGACGTCCTATGTTGCTGAATCTCAAACAGTTGGTAAGTTGCTTTATTGAGCATAGAATGGAAGTGGTAACACGCCGTACACGCTACGAACTGAAGAAAGCCGAGGAACGCGCCCATATCTTGGAAGGGTTGATTATTGCGGTGGATAACATCGACGAGGTGGTGCGTATCATCCGCGCCAGCCGTACTCCGGCAGAGGCGCAAAGCAACCTTGAGCAGCGTTTTAGCCTCGACAACCTGCAGTCGAAAGCCATCGTGGATATGCGTCTGAGCGCGCTGACCGGACTGAAAATAGACGAGTTGAAAGCCGAATATGCCGAGTTGGAAAAACTGATTCAACACCTCAACGACCTGCTCAACAGCGAGACTTTGCGCTATGAACTCATCAAAGATGAACTGAACGAAATCAAAGGCAAGTATGCCGATGAACGGCGTACTAAGATCGTGAAGATGGCTACCGAGTTTAACCCCGAAGACATGTATGCCGACGATGATATGGTGATTACCATTTCGCACCTCGGATATATCAAACGTACTCCGTTGGCAGATTTCCGCTCGCAGGCTCGCGGTGGCATAGGTTCGAAGGCTTCTTCATCGCGCGACGAGGACTTTATCGAGTATGTACACCAGGCTTCGATGCACTCGACAATGATGTTCTTCACCGAGATGGGACGCCTCTACTGGCTCAAAGTCTATGAGATTCCGGAGGGCAACAAACAATCGAAAGGTCGCGCTATCCAGAATATGATCAACCTGCAGAAAGGCGACAAAGTGCGTGCTTTCATCAATGTGAAAGGGCTGAACGACCAAGAGTATGTGGAGAAACACTACCTAATCTTCGCCACCAAGAACGGTTTGATGAAGAAAACTACCTTGGAAGCATACAGCCACCCGCGTGCCAATGGTATCATCGCCCTCGGTCTGCGCGAAGGCGACCAACTCATCGGCGTAACTCTGACCGATGGCGAGAGCGAGATGCTTATCGCTTCGCACAATGGTAAGGTAGTTCGCTTCAACGAATCGACCGTCCGCCCGATGGGACGTAACGCCAGCGGTGTGCGTGCAATCAAATTGGACGAGGATGGCGTAGATAGTGCAGTTGGCATGATTTGTGTTGAGAAAGGCAGTAACAAAACGGTATTGGTTATCTCCGAAAAGGGCTTTGGCAAGCGTACTGTCCTCGATGACGAAAATGGCGAACCAATCTACCGTGTTACCAACCGTGGAGGCAAGGGCGTGAAGACGATGAACCTGACCGATAAGACCGGCTTACTCATTGGTATTGACGCAGTTACGGACGATGATGACTTGATGCTCATCACCAAATCGGGTACCGCTATCCGTATGGCCATCGACACTATTCGCGTCATGGGACGTGCTACACAGGGCGTGAAACTTATCGAACTGCAGAAACGTAACGACACGCTGATGTTTGGGTGCATTGTTCCTAAAGAGGAGGAAGAACCCGAAACTGCAGAAAACACAGAAACACAAGAAATTAACAACGAAAACGCAGAATAACAATGAAAAAAACGTTATTTTTAGCAGCCTTGGTGCTCATGAGTGCAGGCTGCTTCGCACAGAAAGCCAACATTAAGAAGGCTAAAAACTTGGCTCTGCAGGAGACTCCTGATTTCTCGGGGGCACGTGCTGCCATCAATGAGGCACTCCAAAACCCCGAAACGGAAAATGTACCGGAGGCTTGGTATGTAGCCGGATTGATTGGTTATCAGGAAAATAGTGCCGAGAATATGCAGCAAATGCTCGGTCAGAATTACGATGCCGAGAAAGCTGGTCGTGCTGTAATGGAGAGTTTCGACTATTGGGTGAAAGCAGAGGAATTGGCTTCCGCTACCGTTCTCGACAAGAAAGGCCGTGAGGTGATGGCTGACAAAAAGACTTTTGCCAACGTACAAAAGAAAATGCTGGAGTACTACAAGAATCAAGACCTTGTGAAGTATGGTGTATATCTGAATGAGCAACGCGACTACCGCACTGCGTATGAGGCATTCCAAAAGCACCTTTCTATTCCTGATATGAAAATGATGCAGGACGAGAAACTGCAGAAGGAAATGCCGCGTGATACTATCTATGAGCAGTATAAATACTATGAGGCTATTTTCGCTATCCAAGCAGAGATGCACCCCGAGGCAGTGGCTCTTCTTGAGCAGATGAAAGACGGTGAGTATGAGGCAGTTACGATAAATCAGTTCCTCTATCAGGAGTATGTTACGCTGAAAGATACCGCCAATTTTGTGCGCGTGCTGCAAGATGCAGTAGTACGTTTCCCCCAAGAACCGTGGTTCCTCCAGAACTTGATTAACTATTACATCTTCTCCGGCCATGAGAAAGAGGCGATTGCTTATCTCGAACAGGCTATTGAGCGCGAACCGAATGTGGCACAATATCACCTCATCAAGGGTAACCTCGACGAGAATCAGAAGGACTACGATGCGGCTCTGGCTGATTTCGACCGCGCTTTGGCGCTCGACCCCACTATGGCGGATGCTGAGGCAGGCAAGGGACGTGTGTTCTACAACCAAGGTGTAAAAATGAACGAGGACGCAGCCTATATCACTGATAATAAAGAGTACAAGAAAGCACTTGAGGCAATGAACGAGATGTTCCGCAAGTCGTTGCCCTATTTTGAGAAGGCGCACGAACTGGCTCCTGACAACCGTGACTATATGATTACGCTTCGTACACTCTATTACCGTTTTGGTATGGATGCAGAGTACCAGGCAATGAATGACAAAATCAATAACTAAATAACATTTGCAGCAGAATATGGTTCCTCGCAAGGGAACCATATTCTTAATTTTATGTATAGGTATTTCTCCCTGTTCTTTCCCTGATCTTACCCTGTGGATACCTTTCTTGATTATGCATTGCGCATTAGAAAGTCAGCAGGATATAAGGTGTATAGGTTGAGAATTGAAGAAAAGAATACCATACAACGTATGTTAATTCTTAATGCTTAATTGACTCTTGGGACGCATACTTGCTATAGATTTTGGTAAGAAACGTACCGGATTGGCTGTTACGGATGCCCTCCGCATAACGGCTAATCCATTGCTTACTATAGACTCGAAGGACTTGCTTGCGTGGTTACAGAACTACTTTGCTGCCGAACAGGTAGATATAGTGGTTATAGGACACCCCACGCAGATGAACGGACAGGAGTCGGAGTCGATGAACTATATCCGTCCGTTTATGGATACGTTTCGCAAGACTTTTCCGGCGATGCCGTTGGTGCAGTTCGATGAGCGTTTCACTTCCGTGTTGGCGCACCAAGCGATGATAGCAGGCGGCATGAAAAAGAAAGACCGCCAAAACAAAGCCATCGTGGACAAGTTGGCGGCTTGTATTATTTTGGAAGGATATTTGGAGTCGTTGTCGTAACTGTTTCCAATGTAGTATTAAATTGTAAAATTGTAAAATTGTAAAAATGATTCTGCCTATTTATTTATATGGACAACCCGTGTTGCGCAAGGCTACGGATGAGATAGAACCGGGTGATTTTGATTTGAAACAGTTGGTCGCTGATATGCAGGAGACCCTCACTGCTGCCGAAGGTTGCGGTTTGGCTGCTCCGCAGATTGGCAAGTCGATACGTCTGTTTATTGTGGACGGGAGTGACCTTGCGGAGGATTTTCCCGAATGTGCGGGACTGAAGAAAACCTTTGTTAATCCGGAGATTATTGAGGAAAGCGAGGAAACGGTTTCCTATCCCGAAGGGTGTCTGTCGTTGCCGGGTATATCGGAAAATGTGGTGCGCCCGCGTACGATTACCATTCGTTATCAGGACGAGGATTTCAATGAGCATACCGATACTTATACCGATTTTGCAGCGCGTATCATTCTGCATGAGTACGACCATCTGGAGGCGCATGTCTTCACAGACCGTATCTCGCCTATCCGCAAACAGTTTGTAAAAGGCAAACTGACCAATATCGCCAAAGGCAAGACTTCTGCCCGCTACCGTACAAAACATTAGTCAACCAATTATGCATAGTGCATTACGCATTATGCATTTTTGTTATAGGATAGTTATATGTTGGTTATAGGATAGATAAGGTTATCCACCTCTCATCCTCCTGACATCCACCTGTGTTTTCCTGGAATTGGTTTCGTTCCGGATGTTAATTCTTAATCAGAAAATGTCTTATTTAGATATTATTCTAATCGCCATCGGTTTGGCTATGGATTGTTTTGCGGTGAGCATAACGCATGGTTTGTCGTGCGACCGTAGCCGTAAGCCGTTGGCATACTATGGTCCGTGGCTGATGGCGGTGATGTTCGGTTTGTTTCAAGGCGGAATGCCGCTTGTCGGTTATTTTGCAGGTACACTCTTTGCTGATTTTTTCTCCAAGTTTGCCCCGTGGATTGCTCTGATTCTGTTGGCAGGCATTGGTGGAAAGATGATTAGGGAGTCGCTCCACCCGAAAGATGAGGAGAAAACGTGTGCTGATTTCTCTTTGAAACACATCTCCGCTTTGGCGATTGCCACTTCAATAGATGCTTTGGCAACGGGCGTCATCTTTATTCCTGTGCCGGAAATGTTGTGGATTGGGGTAGGGATTATCGCGCTGGTAAGTTTCTTTTTTTCCGTTGCGGGCTATAGCATTGGTGCTTTTGTAGGACAGAAATTCCATTTCAATGTCGAACTGCTCGGTGGTGTCATTCTGATTATTATCGGCTTGAAAATCTTTGTAGAGGGAATATTTTTCTAAAAAACATACACTATGAGAAAACATATTTTCAGTTTCTTCCTGTTGTTTTGCGGCACTCTTGCTGCACAGCAATCTTTGCAATCAAACAGCGAATTGCGAACCGCGATAATCAATACAGACTATTCGGTTTCAATCAACATCTTTGCTCCAATGGCGCAGCAGATTATTCTAAATGGAGAACTGACTGCCAATCAACCGCAACCGATGTTGCGTGATACTAATGGGGTATGGTCATATACCACCTCGCCACTAACCTCAGATCTCTATCTTTATTGGTTGGATATAGACGGGGTGCGTGCATTGGATCCCGGTAACTCGTATGTCATTCGGGACATTAGTTTTTTGTACAACTATGTGATTGTAGAAGATAAATTAGGATTGTATGGTACACAGCAAGTACCGCACGGCACTGTGGAAAGTACGTGGTATCATAGCAACAAAACCAATACGGACAGACGCTTGACGGTTTATTTGCCGGCGGGATATGAGCAGAGTCGGGGCAAATATCCGGTCTTGTATCTGCTGCATGGCAGTGGTGGTGATGAGCAGGCGTGGATAGAATTAGGACGTGCAACACAGATATTGGATAACCTGATAGCACAAGGTAAGGCGGAACCGATGATAGTGGTAATGCCCAATGGCAATATGAGCGAAGATGCTGCTCCCGGGTGTGGAGTAAAGGGATTGGTACAGCCGAATATACCCGATGCACATCGTATGGATGGTTTCTTTGAGGAGTGTTTTCCCGAGATTGTCCGGTTTGTAGATGCACGTTATCGTACTATGCGCAAGGCTAATGAGCGTGCAATTGCAGGCTTGAGTATGGGTGGGTATCATAGTTATTGGATTTCACTCAACTATCCCGATATGTTTGGCTATGTGGGCTTGTTTTCTGCCGTATATCATTATGGCGACGATATGCCACAGGCAGTTTATCAGAATGAGACGGAAAAGTTGGCTAAACTCAGGAACAATAAACCGCTCTATCGTATCTATATAGGGAATGAAGATTTTCTCTATACACAAAATGTAGAGCAACGCCAATTATTGGATTCGCTGCAATTTCCTTATGCTTATACGGAGTCAGCAGGAGGACATCAATGGACGAATTGGCGGCATTACCTCGCCGACTTTGTTACTTGTTTGTTTCATTCTCTATAGGGATTATAACATAAAAAGAAACTGCCTGAAATACATCAAGCAGTTTCTTTTGTTTATATCAGATTATCAATAAGTTATTTAACCTCTGTACCCAAAATGGTGTACTCCACATTGTTCTTGCGGATGTAGATTTGTCCATCACGTACAAACTTAACGGATTTCTCTTTCTCTACAAATACATTGCTATTTGCTGTTTCGCTGATAATCTCGTAGGTAGCACCTGCATTGGTTTGGTATCCGTGTTTCTCCGGCTTTTCTTCTTCTGCAGCCTTGTAGTAGTGTTGCAAGTTGCCGGTAACGGCTACTTTGTCACCTACTTTTAAGTCTTGACCACCTTTTACGCGGTATGCTTGGAACTCATAAGCAGGTGCTTTGAGGTCATCACACATATAGAAAGAGATGTTCTTATACTGGTCGCTGTATGCAGACGAAATACTGTCAATATAACCCGTGATAACATATACTTCCTTGCTCACCTTACCATTTTCAAGAGCCTTAACAGCAGCCAATGCCTCTGCTACATTTACTTCAACAGTGTCGATTTGTACATTGCCTTTCTCCAAAACAAGCCCATCACCTACCAATTCAATCGTAGTGCCAAATTTTTTGAGTTTACCGGTCAAACGAACTTTATCTCCAAGAGCGGCATAACCGTCTTTCATCGTTACGTTGTAGGCTTGTAGGTTTTTCTCGTTTGCCTCGCAAGTAACATTGAATTTTTGTGTTTTGTATGTGTCGTTATTTTCAGGAATAGAAGAAACCACACCTTCTACAACGAATACATCTTGTGTGTTGTCGCCATCGGCTAATGATTCGCCTTCCTCGATAGCCTCGCATACTGTGGCTTTGATGGTATCAATCTTCACAACGGCACGCTCCAAAATGGTGACATCGCCATTCTTCATTTCGTAGGTCGTACCATAGCGCATCAAGAAACCTTTGATGACCACTTTGTCACCTATATTTAGCGCAGCCTCTCCTTCTGGCATATTGCACCAATACCCCTCGAAGATCTTTTTGCCGCCTTTCACATCGTCCATCCAGAAAGTTTGTTGCCCTTTGCTGATTTTGCCATCGGTGTTTGTAACATACCCTGTTACGGCAACGGAATCCTTACCTTGTTCCTTGTCTTGTAACAATGCTGCAGCAGCTGCTGCTTCAGCGCAGGTCATGTTCTTGATTTCTGCGCTCATACTCATAGCGGCAATAACCGCCATGCATAATGTGAGAATCTTCTTCATAATAATTTAATTTAAAAAAATGAATAATTGGTTATTTTGTATAACGATACTCCTGCGCCGGTAAAAGACGCAGAAGTATCTGTTGTTTTACTCTTCCTTTTTGTCTGTAGTTTCCGGTTCATACACAAGGAGGTTTTGTATCTCCCATGTCGGCGCAGATGTTAATTCACCCGTTGTGGTATTGTATTGGAAAGCAATGACAATGCTTTGGTTATTATACTTACTGAGGTCGAAATCGCCCGTGGAAGTGAACAACCAACTGGAACCATCGGGAATAGAATCAGGGAATTGCAGATGTTCCCATTCTGTGGTGGTAACATCACCTGTATAGTTGTTGGTAACCATCACTTTGAGCCAATCTTTATTGTATGCTTGGTTGCCATAGCGTATTGCGTGGTCGAAGTGCATTTTCGGATTGACACTCTTCTTGAGGCGGATAGAAGGACTGATAAGCCAATCTTCTACGGGGTGATTGACACCGCTAACGTATGCCGAAGCCGTCATACCATACGATGCCTGATAACGCCAAACATAACTCAGACCATCCAAATTGATATGCTGGATTGTGAAATCAGCTTGTCCGTTGTTTACAAAAGGTGTGGTGTAGTATGTGGAAATATCTGCCACCCAATTGTCGTTGCGTACGAAGTTCATTTCCTCTGTAGTATAGCCCGTATTCATAACGAAGTCGGTGCCATCGTAGGTGAATTCGTCAGCAGTCATACCCGTGCTGCCATTGTATGCCACAAGGTAAATATCCTTCTCCGCCGCATACGGATAAGTGAGACGAAGATATTTGCCAATTACAGCCTGCGGATTAGCAATTGAGGTACTGCCGAGTGCATCGTAGATATCAGTTGGCAATGCGAAATATGCTTTCACTTGGTCATTGGTATAGAGTGTCCATGTGCCTTGGTTCAACTGATAAATCACAGATTTGCAGATAGTATCTTGAGTCAGCGGTTCTTTGGTTACCATACGACGCGCAATCGCCTTACTGCCGGCAGTATGACTCACATAGACCGCATCGTTCAACTGGGGTTCTTCGTTTACTTGGCTATATTTACCACGAATGGTAATTTGATCGCCTTGTTTAATACCTTTGTCCTTCCATACTTTGTTGCCGTTCTCATCCGAAAGTCCGTACACATAAATGGAGTCTTTGCCATCTACCAGATAAAAACGCCCGTAGATCGTGGATTTGATAGAACCAACCACACCTTTCAGTTGGTGTTCTACGGTTTCTTTTGCTTCCAATAGTTGTGCGATTGTACACTCATAGGGTAGGGGAGCATAGATGGTGTCGGGGTCTGTATTCAGGCTCTTGTAGGTCAGAACGATAATTTTGCCCTCGGTAGCCGTCTTAAATTTAGCAGCCAAAAATTCGGGTATGTTGGGTTCTGCGGTAGTGGTCAGATAGTCTGCGCCACGTCCTCCCCAAATGGTTTTATAATCCTCGTCTGTCAGTGTGTAGCCTGTTGCGCTCATAAATGGCAATACTCGGGCAGTCTTACCTTTGTAATATGGATAATAGACCTTGAAGATAGTGCCTTTATCCAAATAGGGGAAAGTATTTGCCATAAATGTCGGCACATAGATGTCGGCATCGGCATTCTCATTAAACGCCTTGAGTGTAGCGATGTCTTTCCATGCTTGGTATGCAGTGGAGTCTTCTGCGGTACATAGTGCCAAAGCGCGTTTCTCATATTCGGAGCCTTTCTTTGTGATTTGTCCCAAGTCGTCCGCAGTGAGCGTATATATCATATCCGTACGGACATCCGAGGGTTTGTATCCTGTGTTGCCCAATTGTTTCTCATCGAAGAAATTTTCGCACGACACCATAACCAATGCCAACGCGGGGAGAATATATTTTATAGTCTTCATATTCATAAATATTTTGCTATTTAACCATTAGAATGCCAGTTTCAAACGGATATTCCATTGACGACCTTTGTTGTAGAAGAAATAGATATTGTCTATTGTGTTCTCTGCTATCGATTGTGATACTGCTGTTGCACTCCATGCTTTTTCAATATAGTGTTGATTGAGTACATTTGTTACGTTTGCAGACAAAGTTGCACGCAGGGCGCCCATATCAAAGGAGTAACTTGCGCGCATATCCAAAGAACCGCCCACGGGGCAGCGATAGGGTTCAACGATATTAACCGTCTTGCCAACACTCAAGTTGGAACCGGAGAACGAGTAGTAGGAGTAGTTGCGATCATACAATGTATATTCTCCACCTATGCGGAAACCTTTGAACGGCTTGAACAGAATACCGAGGCTGGCAGTTGTCTGTGCTTGACCGCCTACGTGGATATTCTCAAGGTTTATTTTTGCCCACGCGTGCTCTTTGCCTTCTTCTGTGCTGCCGGGAGTGGTGGTCTCGCCTTTTGAAGTAACAGCATTGCCGTGTTCGTCGTAGATATAACCGACTACATCTTCACCTTTCCAACGCCAGTCGCCCAACGAGAGCATTGCGTTTATCTCCATCCATTTCAAAGGACGTGCTTTCAATTCAAACTCCAACCCCATGTGTTGTGCATTAACGCCGGTCATATTGATATAGCCTGTTTCCTGGTTATCCAACGTAGTGGATTTAGACATAGTCTTATCCATCCAACGAGTGTAGTAGCCGTTGAATACAAGATTCACATACTCATTATGGAATCCGTATCCTGCTTCCACAGACGCAATCTTCTCGTTGGCTGCGTTGCGGTTGAACGCATGGCTGGTGTTGGCTGTCATAAAAGCACCTTGGAATTTCGGCGCACGGCTGATGAAACCTGCATTGACAAAGAGGTTGTTATGGTTGTTAATGTTATAGTTCAAACCGCCTTTGATAGTACCACCGGCGAAACCTATCGTTTCCGAACGCTGATGATCTTCATCGTAGTAGAAACGATCTACACGCCAGTAACTGGTATAAGAGAAAGACCCATTGAGGAAAGCAGACAGATGTTCTTGATTCCACTCCAATGTGGCAAATGCTCCTTCTTGCATCACGTGTCCTGTGTAATCGCGATAGACAATATCGCCTACGGTGTGTTTGGCGTATGTCCAATTCGGATCATTGCGATGGATATTATTGTTTGCCGACACACTATTGGCACGCGTAGCATCAATAAAATAGGCTCCGCTCATAAGGTCGCTGATAACTGCAGTGTGAATACCCTGATAGTAGCGAAGGTCAATACCGGCAGTCAAATCAAGGCGTTCGTCAAGAAACTTGTTGTTATAGGAACTGACAAGACCATACCAGTTGTGATAGTTTCTGTTTTCGCAAATGACAAGTTGCGAACCGCTTTCGCTGGCAGCATTCAAGTCTTCTACGGCTCCGTAGTCGAATGTACCGTCTTCGCGACGGAAGGTGGTGCAAAGTACACCATTGTAAGCACCGCGTGTCAGGTCAGAATAACTATATTGCGAATACGGACTCGGCTCACCGGTGTTTCCAAAGCCACGACCAATAGAGGTGTAGAGCGATGTGGACAAGTTGGACTTATAGTCGATTTGCCATACGTGGTTCAGCGAAATCTGAGGTTTGTGGTATTGGTTGTAGTTGCAACCTTTTTGTTTGCCGTTGTTGCCATACCCATAGGCGGGATTGTAACGGCGATAATCCATACCGTCAGTCATATATTTCTTCACATTGTTCCACTCCGCCATGGTAAGTGCACCGCTTGAACCCGAAGGACGTGTCCAGTGGTGTTGCGGAGCACCGAAACCGGTGAGACTCAACTGGTGATTTTCATTGATTCGCTTCGAGATATTGGCGAAATAACTATATCCTTCATAACCTGTTCCTTGGATATAGCCATCGCCCCAACTGCGCGAACCTAATACCGTGATTGCCCAACCGTTTTTCATCAAACCGGTCGATACGGAAAAGGCTATTTTATTTGCGCCGTCATTGCCCATAGAGTAGGTTACGAAACCGCCTTTCTTGGCGTCGATACCTTTTGTTACAATGTTGATAGTACCACCTACAGAGGGGGCACTTACTTTTGAGGCACCCATACCGCGTTGGGTCTGCATTACTGAGGTTACATCGCTCAGTCCTTGCCAGTTAGACCAATAGACAGTACCGCCTTCCATATCGTTCATCGGCACACCATTTATCATCGTTGCTACGTTGGTATTGTCGAAGCCGCGCATCCATATCTCGCTGTCGCCCCAACCGCCACCTTGACCGTTGGCATGCACGCCCGGTGTACTCTTGAGCACTTCTACGAACTCACCGCCACCGAGACGCTCCTCTATGTCCAAGGCGTTTATCTGGCTGACTGCCACAGGCGTTTTTTGTTGGCGTGCCATCTGACCGGTGATGGTAACGTCTTGCAGCGATACGGCTTCCGGCTCCATCTTGAGAACCCCCAAGTTGGCGTTTTTCTTTGCCGATACCTCTATCGAAGCGTAGCCCACGTAAGAGAATTTCAACTTGGCGCCACTTTGCGCTTCGAGTTTGAAGTTACCATCAATGTCGGTTATGACACCGTTGTTCGTGCCAACTTCAATGACAGATACACCGATCAACGGCTCACCTGTCTGCGCGTCTTGTACGCTACCGGTTACCTTTTGCGTCTGTGCCATAAGCACTACGCTTGTCCCCAAACAGAGGAGTAGGGATAACAGTTTCTTCATTTTGTTGTTTGTTTTTATGAATAGTTGATTGATTGGATAGTTGTGCTAAATGACTATCTTTGGCTGATGGATGTTGGACACAAAAATAGCGACCCGCAAAGAGTCGCTACTATTCCCTATTCATATAGTTCGTTGAGAAGTTGTGCCAAGCGGATACCGGAAGCATAGAGTTGCCATTCCATATCGCCCGCAAAATGATATACATAATGATATGCGTTGCCGTTCCAAGTGGTTTGGTACGTGTAGATGGCATCGGTTAAGTGGTAGTTGTGGAGCAAAATATCAGCGTCCGACATCTGTTGAATCTCCTTTTTCTGATAACCTAATCGGTCCTGCAGATATTGTGCATATTCGGTATAGGTATAGCCGCGTGCATCAATTATTTTCGAGTCCCAAATGGCGTGCAAGTTGGTTTTTTGCCCAAACCATTTCACTTTCACCCGGTTACCTCCTAAGTCGTCAATATGCCCCGTATGCATTGGGCAGAAACGATCGCCCATAAAGTGGATAATAAATGCCAACGCATCTCGATCGCTCTTGTCGTGGCGCAACACATAGGTGAGGCTGTCCATCACGCGAAACAAGTTACCGCCTTCAGTAGGATAGTCAGTCAGCGTTGCCACAACTGCCGAGTCGCTCATACCGCCGTTCAAGTCTTGGAAATGCCAATCGAAACTGGTGGGGTAAATGGTGTCGCTTTTTATTTCATCAGGCCAATTAGCAACATAAATCATTCCGTGCTTGCCCAATATCTTGTCCACCTGCTTGCGTGCGCGGCGGTTCATATTGTCATAGGCTACTTGGGCAATGATGCGATGCCCCTCTTGCCCCCAAGCCAGCAGGTGCTGAACAGGAAAGCCAAGCAAAATAAATAGAGTGCAGAGAGTAAATGTACGTTTCATACGCGTTTCGTTTACGCCTGCAAAGGTACGGCTTTTTTTTTATCCCCGCAAATAAAAAATATCTATGGCAGAGAGTCTGTTGTTTTCTGTTGGGGTCATTTACCCAAACGACGGTTGACAGGGCGGATACGATAACCCGCCTTGCGCAGATTGGCGAGAAGCCCCTTGTCGCCACCGAGATAGATAGCATTGAGCGTAATAAAACAGCCTCCGTCGTGCAAGTAGGGAACAAGGCGTTTGGTCCATTGCACGTTGCGTTGGGCATATACTTTGTAGTCGGAAAAAGATACAGACGTGTTATTGTCCGGTCCTTCCACTTGAAAAACCATATCATTCAACCGCCCCATCAGATACATCTCGCGAAGTGTGCGTTCCTGCCTGACTTCCCGTTCGGGATATTCAACCACTTTCTTCAGTTCGGTGCATTGCCAGTGGAACGGTTCGCGGTCAAATAGCATATACATTGTTTCGCCCACATCGTCTAATCCATAAACAGGTATATTCTTCTCTTGTGCCACCGCCTCAAAGAATGTTTCCATAGAGCGTTGTTCATCGTAGTGAAGCCATTGTTTCATCAGTTCTGTACGAAACATCTCGGTTAGATAGGATGGCTTCATACGGCACAATTTGTCCAACCCCATACCGAGATTTAGGCGCAAAGCATTGTCTATCAGTAGATAATCCTCGTCAGTATAAAAATTGCTCAAGCGTACTGAGTCGGGCAACACTGCCGCTTGGCGCAAAGCCGTTATGGCTTCATAGTCCTGCATAGCAAACTCGGTAATGACCTTATTACACTTGCTAAAACATGCAAAAGCATTGGGAATAGTGTCGATAAATGCCATATCGACTAATCGGTTAGTGGCTAGAATATACGATTTACTCCGGGTTCCGTTGCCGCTTATTTCATAGAGAAGTTGTGCGGGTGAAGATAGAGTCCATATCGCTGCCAATAGGCACAATATAAGTCGTTTTCGAGAATAGAACATAAATAAAGAATTGTGTACTTTGCAATGTATATACAAATACCGTTCCAATTGAACAAAAAAGATAAAATGCAGTACTCGTCATCCCGAATCAACTACCAAACGGACTTTACCTTTGCACCGTGAAAGTAGAGGTATCAA
>ULPT01006236.1_pt1 | contig 74034 bp, 53 predicted proteins | sample 1953751 | NCBI WGS metagenome assembly ULPT01 (sample SAMEA4835636, study PRJEB28245) | human gut metagenome | biome: gut microbiome; material: fecal sample | place: Denmark | collected 2008 | reverse complement strand
TTTTATGCTTTTTTGAGTCAACTTTTTCTGTACCAAGACACATATTACGCAACTATAACAATAGAGTAAAAACACCGCATAAGGGGAGTGATAATAAAGGACGTTCCAAAGGCAGGCAGACTGACAGATTGGCAGTAAAAACTGACACGGCAAAAGGGTTATAGGTTTTGGCACAGGATTTGTCTTTATAGGGGTGTCGCGTTCAACGGACATGAGACAAAGAGCATGGACAAAGTCGCGGCGAGATAAACTTTGAATATTAACACTTAAAATCATACTTGATTATGTCTAAGATTATTGGAATTGACTTAGGAACAACTAACTCCTGCGTTGCTGTGATGGAGGGCAACGAACCTATCGTAATTGCTAACTCGGAAGGTAAGCGTACGACTCCTTCGGTTGTAGGTTTTGTAGATGGTGGAGAGCGCAAAGTGGGAGACCCTGCAAAGCGTCAAGCCATTACCAATCCGACACGAACCGTATATAGTATCAAGCGTTTTATGGGTGAGACATACGACCGTCTCTCGAATGAGATTGCGCGTGTACCTTATAAAGTAGTGAAAGGCGACAACAACACTCCACGTGTGGATATCGACGGACGTCTCTATACTCCGCAAGAGATTTCGGCTATCATTCTGCAAAAGATGAAAAAGACCGCCGAGGATTATTTGGGACAAGAGGTTACGGAAGCCGTTATCACCGTACCTGCATACTTCAACGACAGCCAACGTCAGGCTACGAAAGAGGCAGGTGAGATTGCGGGCTTGAATGTACGCCGTATTGTAAACGAACCTACGGCAGCCGCATTGGCTTACGGTCTTGACAAGTCGAACAAAGATATGAAGATTGTAGTCTTCGACTGCGGTGGCGGTACACACGATGTATCCGTATTGGAGTTGGGCGACGGCGTCTTCGAGGTAAAAGCGACCGATGGTGATACCCACCTGGGTGGTGATGACTTCGACCACCGTATTATCGACTGGCTCGTTGAGGAGTTCAAGAACGAGAACGGCGGTGCCGATTTGAGCAAAGACCCGATGGCTATGCAACGTCTGAAAGAGGCTGCCGAGAAAGCCAAGATCGAGTTGTCGAACACGACAAGCACCGAAATCAACCTGCCGTATATCATGCCTGTAAACGGTGTGCCTGCACACTTGGTAAAGACTTTGACGCGTGCTAAGTTTGAGCAGTTGATTGACGACTTGATCCAACGTACTATCGCTCCTTGCCGTACCGCTCTGGAGAAAGCCGGTTTGACGACCAAAGATATTGACGAGGTTATCCTTGTAGGTGGTAGTACGCGTATCCCTGCAATCCAAGACGCAGTACAAAAATTCTTCGGCAAAGTGCCCAGCAAGGGTGTTAACCCCGATGAGGTAGTGGCCGTAGGTGCAGCCATCCAAGGCGGTGTGCTGACGGGCGAAGTGAAGGATGTGCTGTTGCTGGATGTAACTCCGCTGAGCCTCGGTATAGAGACTATGGGCGGTGTGATGACCAAGATGATTGAAGCCAACACAACTATCCCGACCAAGAAGACCGAGACCTTTACCACTGCCGTTGACAATCAGCCGAGCGTGGAGATAAAGGTACTGCAAGGTGAGCGTCCTATGGCTGCTCAGAACAAGCAAATCGGTATTTTCCACCTGGACGGCATTATGCCTGCACGTCGTGGCGAACCGCAGATTGAGGTTACTTTCGATATAGACGCCAACGGTATCTTGAACGTTACTGCCAAAGACAAGGCAACGGGCAAAGAGCAGAAGATTCGTATCGAGGCTTCGAGCGGTCTGTCAGACGAAGAGATCAAGCGTATGAAGGCAGAAGCAGAGGCTAACGCCGAAGCAGACAAACGCGAGAAAGAGCGTATAGAAAAACTGAATCGCGCAGACGCTACTATCTTCCAGACCGAGAAGCAACTTGCCGAGTTGGGCGACAAACTGCCTGCCGACAAGAAGGCTCCGATAGAAGAGGCTCTCAAAAACCTGAAAGAGGCTTACGAGAAGAAAGATGCCGACGCTTGCGAGGCTGCCAACAATGCACTGATGACTGCATTCCAAGCCGCAAGTGCAGAGATGTACAACGCACAAAATGCGAATGCGGGAGCAGGTGCACAAGGCGCAGACTTCAGCGGCGCGCAGAATAACGGCGGTGCTAACAACAACTCGAGCAATAACGACGGCGGTGCCGAAGATGTGGACTTCGAGGAAGTGAAATAACTGAGGCTACCAAAAGTAACCCCATTGAGAGAATACTCATAAAAGAATTTCCCGCAGAGGAATATCTTTCAAAAAAACGGAAAAAGGACAACGCGCAGGCGTAACTCCAAGAGAGAGACTGTAAGATTCAAGATCGAGCAGTCTCTCTTGCTGTTTGTTAATCTGCCTCATTCAAGGCAACTAGTTCAAACTATAATAAACAAAAAAACAAACAACATTTGCGTAATATAAATATTTGTAGTACTTTTGCAGCAAAATATCACAAAATTATAATAGCCTATGATATAAACCTCGCACCGATCAGCGGTGCAATGACATACTAAAAAGCGTAATAAGCCCAACTTGATTCTTTGAAAACTGGACACTTTCAAGAATTGTATACTTTCAAGCACAGGTTTATGCACGCTCGCGTTGACAGCGTGAGTTTTCTGTGCGTAAATTTGAAAGTATATAGGTAGTCCAGAACCTCAAAGAATCAAATGAAGCGAACGAAAGTTCACGCTTTGTTTATGTCCTTAAGTCACCCAACAGAATTTCCTATGCAATTCATAGGACTAATAAAACACCATAATATAATCAATTGTCGCAAAGGACGGCAAGAACTAACAATATAATTACACATATTCAAAAAACAAAGCCCAATTTTCTTGGGACAATAGTGGCATAAAACAACAAATCAAATTATACAAATTATGGGCTTTTTATCTTCACTTAAAGACCTTGCCAAAGATGTAGTAAGCGAGGTTATCGGTAATGATGAAAGTGATGAAGTTGATGAGGGCAACTTGACACTTCAAGAAGATACCGAAGAAAAACCAAACACTCCTGTTGTAATGACAGAAACACCCAAAGAAATCAATTCATTAGAGCAAATGGGTGCTTGGTTAGCATCATTGGAGGATGGCGCAAGTGTTTCTGTTCAAGAGGCTGTAAAAGCACAAATGCAAGTCATTCAGTTCGTTCAATCACCTACTTTGGTTGATACTACACTGGATACTTTGATATTGAGTTTGAAAAAGTCACTAAAGAAAGCATCTAACGAAGATGAAAAAGAACACTTACGAGAATCATTTTCAATAATGATTCAAAACTACGTATTCTTTTTTGATGCGCGTATGCAGTATGCTATCAATGAGAGCAAAGAAGAAGCACGACAAATCTTTTTACAAGCAGGCGAGATGCTCTCAAATAGTGTAAAAGATGTTGCGCTCATGGCAGTAAATGGTAAAAAGAAAGTAGAAGTTGCTGCCGTAGTAGTACATAATCTTTTTGATACAAACGATAATAAGAGTGCATTTGATTTATTTAACCGCATCTGGAAGTGGTGGAATAAAGATAAAATCATTGCAGAAAAAAGAGAGGAATTTTATGTTACTCTTTATAATATTTGCAAGAAACTTGGAAAATATCAACCATTGATTGGCGAATCTATGCTTATCAACGGTATGATAGAACGCTACATCCCTGCCATCTACAATTATGTTAGCGAACAAGCATTAGAGCAAAATGAACTTGGAGATTGGCAAGACCAACTCAATGTAATAGAATCATATAGGCAAATGGACATCGAAAATGTTGATAATGTCATTAGTTTGAACTCAAATATGGGAGTGCGCTGGGAGATATTAGGATACATCGGTTTGGGAGCATTTGGCACAATGGTTCTTAGTCTTATTGTAGGTCTATTCCGTTGGATAGTTAAAGCCATTGCAGGAACTAATGTCGATAGCTGGTTCGCTACTCAAATGTATTGGACACTTGGTATCATTGGAATTGCTGTTGTGATATTCTTCGTGATTGAAATTATTAACATTATCTGTTGTCGCATTCATGCCAAACAGTTGGTAAAGGACCGAGATAATGCCATAGAAAATGTCAATAAGAGATATGATGCACAACGAAACAAATTGCAACAACAAATAGAGTCTGTTACAGCGGAAGCGCAGAATATCGTACAAGAACTACGGCAAATTGCAGAATCATATAATGAAATCTAATTAGAAAAACTATGTTACTTGATTTATTCGATGACGGTTGTGGTTCCGGCTGTCTAAAAATATTCCTTATCGCCCTTGCATTTTTTGTTGGAGCAGCAGTTATTGTTGGTTTATTCTTAAAATAATATAATTAAAAAACAATTCAAATTTAACATTATGCAAACATCTTATTCCAACTATGGTGGCAACAACATTATGCCACTGTTAATCGGCTTTACGCCCACCACTCCTATTGAAGAAAGGAACGAAGTACCAATGTCTTACAGCGACTTCGACCAAGCAACTTACACCACTATGGCTATAGGTACGCGCTCGCTCAGGCAGGTAACAACCATCACACATGGCACACGCCTAAATGGTAACAGCAAACTTGATCCAAAGAACGAAATTGATGACAAGCGGTGATTCTCATCTACACCAATAAGGAAGATGTACACCCAACCAATATCATTCGTTATCTTTCGTCATGGGGTATCTCTGTGTTCCGACTGAACACAGAGTGTCTCCTGACTGATTATGAGTTTAATTGGTGGGCAGATGCAAGAGGTACAGACTTTCGTATTCGCAACATAAAAACTAATTACACGCTCTCGGGGCACGACATAACAGCCATTTACGACCGCAGACCACAAAAGCCTACAGAACTACTATTGACAAGCGACAACGAGGAAATCAACCGTTATAACCTTATGGAGGCTAACGGATTTCTCAATTTTCTGCGCTATTACACCAAAAACATTTTCTCCATTGGCAGTATCGTTGAAGACCGCCCAGCAGCATCCAAGATGTTGCAAATGCAATATGCCTATCAGTTGGGTATGTTCACACCGCACACCTGTTTCAGCAATTCCCATGAACAGATACGACAATTTGCGCAACAGCATAAATATCTGTCACTCAAACCTATAGATGCCGATAGCGTTTTTCTTGACGACCATGCACAGAAAGTGTTTTACACACAGCGTGTTTCCTCTCAAGACCTGTTACGACAACCCGACCTCGCCTTTCAGCAGACAGCCTGTTTTGTTCAAGAGTATATTGAAAAACAATATGAACTGCGCTTAACAGTTGTTGAAGACGAGGTTATCACCTGCAAGATTTATTCGCAAGAGCAATCAGTGAGCCAAACAGATTGGCGATTAGGCTCTGACAATCTGCATTTGGAGATTATTCCTACACCAGAGCCATTGCAAACCTTTTGTTTGAAGTTTTTGCAACTCATGCATCTTCGTTTCGGGTGTTTCGATTTCATCTGTACTCCCGCAGGTGAATATGTCTTTCTTGAATGTAACCCCAATGGACAATGGCTTTGGATTGAAATCCAGACAGGTTACGACATCTCTCATATCCTTGCTCACCACCTCGCCAAATACGAGTAAAATTGTAATAACTTGGAAAATACAAAATAGAATGGTCTATATCAAAATACACTTGTTGCTTATCATACACCCTTCAAGCATTTTGTATCCGCTGATTCCATAACTACCCTGATTACGGAATGGAGTACCTGCATTACGCTTTTGGAGACGGGGATTTGGGAGGAAAGGAAAATACTTGCAAATTTGCGCAATCCAAACGCCCAATATCAGGTATTTACCTACTATCATACGTACAATCACCTACTAATCACCTACTCATTATAGCATAAGTATAGAGAGAACCCATACTAAATACAAAAAGATTACCCATTGGGCAGGCAGCCCTATGACTTTTTTCTCCCACGCCCCGCAAAATTTGCACAAACGGGAGATTTTTTGTAATTTTGTCCGACAAATAAAGAATCACCATGAACCATCATTTCCACCTATTGGCTTTTGTTGTTTTATTGACGGGTAACCTATATGCTTCCGCTCCCCAAACCGTGGATTCACTACTAAGAGTATTAGATAAAGAGATTGCACGTGCCGATGAATATATCTCTCAGCGAGAAGAACAAGCGGAGACCCTCAAAACGATATTTCAACGCGATCCGACTGCCGAAATGGCATTTTCGATAGCCGAAGTGTATTCCCCCTATATTTGCGACTCGGCACTGCTATACTATGAACGGGCGAAACAACTATGCAAGGGGGATATACCAGATTATATACAGATAGGGTTGGAAAATTGCAGACTGCGCATGTATGGTGCAGAATCGGTGTATGAGCGGCACTATACGGATCTGGTTCCACCAACAGATACACACGAATACGCTATATATGCATACGAAAAATCGGAGACCGCACGTAAAGCAAACAACGATTTAGAACGCAAAGAATGGTTAATTCGCTCTGCGCTGGCTGATGTACGGAGCGGGATAACCGACAATGCGTCCAGTTGGATGTTGGCAGAATCAGTGTTCGATGAAGGTAAGGGCGACATAGAACGGGCTTATCGCTACATACAATACTCGCTTGCCAATGCCGCCATATTCAATGCCCGTATGCGTTTCGGGCAGATTAACAAAGTGTCACAGATTATCAGCACCGCTCACGAGCAACAACAAGAGCAAGCAGCACAACGACTATATATCATTTTGGGGATATTAGTATTTATGCTGCTTTCCGTAGTGATATTGGTGATGATTGTGGTTCGGCAGAACCGACATCTGCATAACCTAAACAAGAGAATGAAAGGAGTCAACCGGTCACTACACGAGGCCAACAACATCAAAGAGCGATATATCTCGCTCTATCTGGCGGTGTATGCTGACAGCCTCAGACGGATGGCAAAGATGGCGCCCAAAGTGACAGGACAGACTTCAGCACAATTCATGGAAGCAGAGATGCCTGCTTTTTACCACCATTTTGATACTTCTTTTCTATCAATTTATCCTGACTTTGTAGAGGAATTTAATGCCCTACTGCGCCCCGAAAATCACATCTACCCGGAAAAAGAGGGCACACTCAACACCGAGTTGCGTATTTTTGCGTTGATACGATTGGGAATAGACTCCAGTACACGTATTGCAGAACTATTGTGCTACAGCGCAAACACTATCTATAACTACCGTGCGCGAGTAAAAAACCATGCCCTCTCCGACCGCGATGGTTTTGAAGAGAGGGTACGCAAGATAGGCACCTTTACGGAGTAAGGCAGCGATATTCTACAAGGAGCATTAATTATCGTCTAATTTGCCGTTAATTCTTATGGAACATATAATTAACCATATAATTGAACCGGTTTCGGCACAAAAAACGTTAATTATTCCGTTAATTTCTTTTCTGTGATATTTATCCTGTTATTTTAAGCGGAGAAAACCGATACCGAAACGCTCTACGGCGGCACGCTCAAGGTCTTCACGCGCGGAGGGGTCGGCAATGGAGATGAGCAGTTTGGCCCGCTCCATAACAGGCTTGTTGCGCAGATATACGATACCATGCTCGGTGGCGATATATTGCGCTTGGAAGCGGGTAGTAACCACACCCGCACCAGGTGCGAGGTGTGCCACAATCTTCGACTTGCCTTTGGTAGTGAGACTCGGAAGGGCAATAAAGCATTTGCCTCCTTCTGACAGAGCAGCACCATACATGAAGTCATGCTGCCCGCCTACGCCGGAGATGATTGTATCCCCGATGGAATCTGCACAGATTTGCCCTGTCAGGTCCACCTCTATGGCAGAATTGATAGCCATCGCACGAGGGTTTTGCCGTATGATTTGCGGGTCGTTGGTGTAGGCTACATCATAGAGTTCCACCTCCTTGTTGTAATCCAGATAATCATACAATTGCCGAGAGCCCAGCACCAGACTGCCCACACTCTTTCCCGAATGAATTTTCTTGAGCGAATTGTCTATCACACCACTTTTTATAAGCGGAAGCACTCCGTCGGTGATTGCCTCGGTATGCAGACCGAGATGCTTATGATTGCGCAAGGCATTGATGACAGCATTCGGAATGCCTCCCACTCCTATTTGGAGCGTTGCACCATCGGGTATCTCATTGGCAATAAAATTGCCAATACGCATATCAATGTCGGAAGGTGTAGGCGTAGGCACTTCAACAAGCGGTTCATCCACCAAGCACACAGCATCCAATTTAGAGATATGTATCTTAGCATCGCCCTGAGTATGAGGCATATATTTATTCATTTGCGCGATACGTATCTTAGCACATTCTGCTCCTGAAAAAATAATATCCGCAGAAATGCCAAACGAACAATAGCCCTCCTTATCAGGTGTACTCACTTGCATAAATGCCACATCTACAGGAATCTGCCCACTACGGAAGAGAAACGGGACTTCCCCCAAGAAAGCCGGGATGGTATCAGCCACTCCCTCACGCATTGCTCGACGGAGGTTATTTGGCACAAAGATAGATTGCGCCTTGAAAGAATCCATCAGTTCACGTTTGGCATAGGGTGCGTCCTCGGGATGCACCCCGAAACCGGAGATGAGGCGCACATCGCGCAGGTCAGCAGCACGCTCGGTCAGCGCACGGAGCAATGCCATGGGGATAGAAGTGGAACCTTGCACGACAATGGTATCACCACTTTTAACAAGTTGTACAGCCTCAGCGGTACTCATATACTTAATTGTTTCCATTATTTTTCAGGGTATTAGGTTATTGGTTTATTGATTTTGATAGTCGCGATGGAAAGCAGCGAGCCTGCGGTCGAGTTCATCATATTGGTCGTCCCGGATAGAGGAGGCACAACCACGCATTCCTTCGCGTTTGGCTCCGGTACTACCGAGTGCGATAGCCGAAACGCCATAATAAATCAGTTTGTTGAGAAGTTGTTCACCTGTCCAATCCTTGTAACCAAATGTAAAGAAAAAGCCATCGCCCACCTCTTTGCCGTCTGCATCACGATCATAGACGATATGGAAACCGTTTCGGAGCATAATTTCCTTGATTCGTGCGGCACGACGGGCATATTCACGGGTATTTTCCACAAAACGGATGTTGCCTTGACAAGCCGCACGGAACATCGCCGCCATGGCGAACTGTACGGAGTGGGTAACTCCCGAAGAAAGGCTGTATAGGATAATATACACGAAATTGCGCAGGAACTGCCCGTCATTACCATAACGCTCTGCCAATGAAGGGAAACAGCGGTGAGCAAGAACGGGGTTCATCGCCACAATTGCTCCCCGTTGCCCCGCATAAGAGAACATTTTGGAGCAGGAAATCATGTGTACACAATTGTTGGTATAGCGTCCGACAGAGGGCTGATAAGGCGGTTCATAGGGGATGCCACGTTTTTCGCGAAAGTCCATATTGAGATATGCCAAATCCTCAATAACCAGCACATTATATTTAGTGGCCAAACGTCCGATAATCTCCAATTCACGCTCGGTAAGACACATCCATGACGGATTGTTCGGATTGGAGAAAAGCATAGCCGCAATGCGTCCTGTTTGGAGATGGCGTTCCAGTTCCTCCTCTAATGCTTCACCACGGAAATCAGCCACATCAAAGCAGTCCACTCGCACACCAATAACTTTGCATTGCTGTTTCTGTACCGGGAAACAAGGGTCGATAAAAAGGACAGTATCACGTTCTTTGTCGAGTTGAGACATCGTAAGATTGAGAGCAAAAGCCGCCTGCATACTGCCCACAGTAGGGACAATACAATCATCGGGAATATCAAGTCCGACGAATGCACGGACGAATTCACTTCCCCAATGTTTAACCTCGGGAATACCTGTAATAACGGGGTAATGAGCGGCATAGCCATTAAGCAATGCCTGATGTTCGGCTTCGATACCGATTTGCTCGGCAGGGAGCCCCGGTTCGCCCAACTCCATGTGGATAAACTCTTCGCCCGTAGCGCGCTCTATGTCTTTGACTACACCCACGAGTTGGCGAATAGAGGCATTACCGAGTTCGTGTGCATTACACAGGCCGAAATCCATACAGGTCTGATCGACCAATTGTTTGTCTAAGGGGAACATAGTTTGATTAATTTAATAATTAATATGCAATGTATATTTTGCGAGATGTTTGTTCATGGTTGTATTTGTGCGGCAAAGGTAGTGAAATTATTTGAGTTCTGCAAATAACAAACCTATAAAAAGGGATTGTCTGCACTTTTGTCAGACAATCCCTAACCCAAACAGATTACACTATGTGTAACCCTACCCTATCTCAAAGACAGCAGAAATTACTCCTCGACGGCGTCCACTAACTTATAGCCCTTGCCATGCACACCAAGAATACGATAGCCAGTTCCCTCAAGGAAACGGCGCAGATGGTTGATATACACAGACAACGAACGCGAAGCAAAATAATCGTCGGTTTTCCACAAAGCCGCCAGAATGGCCTTGCGCTCTACCAAATTATTCATATTACGGCAAAGCATCAGCAGCAAGTCGCTCTCGCGCGACGACATATGTTGCCCGCCGAAGGTTTGATGAACAGAATCAAACTTCGTACCCGCAATATCAAAAATCGTAGTAGAGTTATCCGCGCCTGCCGTATAGCGGCGCAAGATAGCCTGAATACGGTAGATGAGAATATCCATACTAAACGGTTTCGTAACATAATCATCGCAACCGAGTTCAAAAGCACGAAGCATATCTTCCTTGGCAGAACGGGAAGTGAGCATTACCACTGGGACTTGTTTACTTGCTCGACGCATGTACGTCAGCACCTCAAAGCCATCCAATGTCGGCAGATTGATATCCAGCAGGCAAAGATCGAAATGCATCTCTTGCATTGCATTCAAAGCGTCTTGCCCATCGGTTACGGTGGTTACATTGTAGTCACGACTTCTGAGATAATCAGCCAAAACCGTACTCAGATTGATGTCGTTGTCACAAATCAAAATGTTTACTTTAGAGGTCAGCATATAAGAAAATTTAAAGGTTTGACATTCACTTAATAGTTTATAACAAACATTATGCCAAATTATAGCAAAACAAAAAGAAACAACAAAAATACCTGTTTATTTGTACATTTCGCAGAAATAGTGTATCTTTGCAATGCGCAATGTACAATGCGTAATAATTTTTATGAGTAAGGTTCTGCTTATTTTTACGGGAGGTACCATTTCCATGGTACGCAACAAGGCTACCGGTGCGCTGTATCCAGCGGATATGGAGACATTCAAAGCCTTTATGCCCGAATTATTCTCCGGGGACATAAATATAGAGGTGGAGGCTTTTGACCCGCTGTTGGATTCATCGGACGTAAATCCCGACAATTGGGCTAAAATGGCCCATCTGGTCTATGACCACTACGATCGATATGACGGTTTTGTAGTTCTGCACGGTACGGACACGATGTCTTATTCAGCCTCCGCATTGTCGTTCATGTTAGAGAACCTGAGCAAACCGGTGGTATTCACGGGCAGCCAATTACCCGTAGGGCTATTGCGTTCGGATGCCAAAGAGAACCTATTGACAGCCATTGAAATAGCCGCAGCCAAGGACGAATACGGGAACCCGATAGTGCCGGAAGTAACGATATTCTTTGAGGACAGACTATTTCGCGGCAACCGCACCACAAAGCGCAATGCTGAACATTTCTCAGCGTTTAATTCCTACAACTACCCTGCTCTTGCCAAGGCGGGTGTACATATCACCTACCAGCCCCACCTCATTCACTACAACGACCCGAGCCAGCCTCTCCGCCTGCGCGTAAAGACCGACCAGAATGTAGGTGTATTGAAACTATTTCCCGGCATACAAGAGTCTATCGTGCACCAAGTGCTGACCACCCCCGGTTTGCGCGGATTGGTGTTGGAAACTTTCGGTGCGGGCAATGCGCCCTCGTCGGAGTGGTTGTATAGGCAACTGCGCAATGCGGTGAACCGCGGTATCATCATCGTAAACAAGACTCAGTGCAATACGGGGTCGGTAGAGATGGGACGCTATGCTGTATCTATGAATCTGCTCAAAGCGGGTGTTATCTCGGGCTACGATATCACCACCGAGGCATTGCTCACGAAGATGATGTACCTGCTTGGTGAAAATCCGGATGACATAGACACCGTCAAGAAACTGCTTCAGAAAAACCTTTGCGGAGAATTGACCGTTCCTGCCGCCGGCAACGCCGAAAGTGTACTGGAACCGTGAAAACGGACATTAATTACCCTATTTAATTTCTTTCGGGCAAAACGGCACAAAAAAACAGAACATTGTGATTAAACAAAGCCAACTAATATGAAAAATCTCGAACCAAAGAGTTTGTGGAACAATTTCTACAGCCTCACCCAAATTCCACGCCCCAGTGGAAAGAAAAAAGAAATCTCTGACTTCCTTGCCAACTACGGTCGCAGCCTCGGTCTGGAGACCATTGTGGACGAGATTGGCAACGTCCTGATTCGCAAACCTGCCAGCGCAGGAATGGAGAGCCACCCGGGTATTATCCTGCAAGGACACTTGGATATGGTGCCACAGAAGAATTCAGACAAAGTATTCGATTTTGAGAAAGATCCCATAGAAGCGTACGTAGAAGAGAACGGCGAATGGGTTACTGCCAACGGAACCACTCTCGGTGCAGACAACGGAATCGGTGTGGCAACGGCAATGGCTATCCTCGCCGACAAAGACGTGGTACACCCGCCCTTGGAAGCACTCTTTACCGTGGACGAAGAGACAGGTATGTACGGTGCGTTTGCCCTCGAAGGCGGTGTGCTGAAAGGCAAGACTTTGATTAACCTCGACTCGGAGAGCGAAGGCGAACTATATGTAGGTTGCGCCGGTGGCGTGGACACCACGGCGACTTTCGATTTCGAGCCCGTGGATACAGAGGAGGGCGACATTGCTTTGCGCGTGGCTATCCGCGGTTGCAAAGGCGGACACTCAGGCTGCGACATCAATATGCAGCGTGCCAATGCCATCAAACTGCTGTTCCGATTCTTGAAAGACGCAGTAGCCAACTACGAAGCACGTCTCGCATACGTTGAGGGCGGCAGTTTGCGCAATGCTATCCCGCGCGAGGCAATTGCACTCATCACTATCCCCGCCGAGAGCAAAGACGATGTACTCGATTTGGTGGCCGATTACGAAGACCTTTTTATCCGCGAATATGACGGCGTAGAGGATAATATCTCGCTGACCGCGGAGGAAGTGGAGTGCCCGAAAGTGGAACTCCCCGAAGATGTGCAGGATTTCCTGATTCATTCTGTTACTCTCGTTCCACACGGCGTATATCGTATGATTCCCGAAATGCCCGATATAGTCGAGACAAGCAACAACCTGGCAAAGATAGAGATGCAAGGCAAACAGATTCTCATTTACTGTCTCACCCGCTCATCGGTTGAGTCGCGCAAAGAGGAACTGCAATCGGTAATTGAGTCAGCATTCTCGCTGGCAGGTGCGCAGGTAGAATTCTCCGGGTCGTATCCCGGTTGGAAACCCAACCTGCACAGCCATATCCTTGAGGTGATGAAAGACATTTATAAAAAGGAGTTCAACCAAGAGGCGCGGGTTATCACTATTCACGCAGGCTTGGAGTGCGGTATTATCGGACGCAACTATCCGGGTATGGATATGATTTCGTTCGGCCCCACCATCGAGCACCCGCACTCACCCGATGAGCGTGTAAACATCAAGACCGTGCAGAAATTCTACCATTTTCTGTTAGCAACACTGAAAGCATTATAAACACGCCACATAACTATAAAAACTGCTTAACAAGTTGCTAAGCAGTTTTTTATATACACATTTTTTATGTTCGGAACCTTATCCAACACCTATACCACCACATTGGGGCTTTTCTTCCTAAATATGATTTTGGAAGCAGTAGCAGCATACATTGTTTTTGCCGAACATAAACGACAAAGCGATCGTTCGCGTCTATTCATCGCTTTTTTCTTTCTTACCTCAGCCATTGCCTCATTGGGTGAGATCGTCTTAGCCCTGTGTGCACCGGAATACGACGGCGGTTTTCTGCTGATGGATCCGATAATCATTCTCTTCGGATTTTTGATTTTCTTTCTATTGTGGCTCTACCCTATAGAGATGTTACGCCCGGGTTGGATAGACTGGCGACGCGGATTGCTGTTGCTCTCTCCTTGGCTATTCTTTATGGCAGCGTTGCTAATGCTTCATCACTTTGATATCCGTCCACTTTACACCCTTAGCGACATCGTTACCTATATCCGCGAACCCAATGTATGGCTGCGTATTGTGCTCACCTTTATCTTTATTCCTTACGGGGTGTGGCTTCTACTGATGCAGCACAACTGGCGAAACAGCAACGCTCCATTGGTATGGGTACGGGCAGTTGTGGTCATTACGCTCTGTATGACCGTTACCTATTTTGCCAGCCGCGGGCTGCGTCTTTTTTGGGCAAACATTGCACACGAAATACTATATGTCGGACTGACACTTTTGATTTTGTACATCGAGTTGGTAGTGCGTCTGAACGTACTACACCCCACTCCGACAGAAGAAGCGGATTACCAGCCTCCGGTAGTAACGTTGGATTTGCCGGGGGAAGCACTGCCATCATCAGAAGAAGCAACAGAAAAGACCGATGTTATCACAGAAGTTTCGCAACGCATCCAGATAGCGTTGGATAATCCGGATATATGGCAGAATCCGGACTTGACACAGGATGACTTAGTGCGTATGGTTTGCACCAACCGCCGCTACTTGCAATTGGGCATCAAGCAATTAGGCTATGATAGTTACCCCGATATGATCAACCGCCGCCGTGTAACATATATACAGGAGCAACTACGTAGCAACCCCGCACAAAACCTACAAACCTTGTTCTATGATGCGGGCTACCGCTCCCGTACCAGTGCATGGCGTAACTTTACCGCCATAGCAGGTTGTTCACCCACAGAATACTGCGAAAACACAAGGATAGATCTATGAGCCGACAGTAAAAAAAATGCACACCCGAGTGGTATCAGGTGTGCATTTTTCGGAGTATGCAATAACATCACAGATTGCGTGAATCGAAATGCAAGGTCATCGCTATAGGCGACACGTTTTCCACTACGCGTATGGGAGCATTGCGAAGAGATGAAGAATCGTCCCATGAGTAAATCTGTTCTCCCCGTACATTGATATAACGATAAGTAATTACGTTATCATCAGAGTGGGTTCGTGCAACCAATGCCAGTCCGTTATGGAAACCGGTTATCGGTTCCTCGTTATTCTGCAGCGGGAACTGAATGGTCCCCTTGGTATTGATAGACATCCACACACCATTCTCGGATTGTTGTACCCATGCATAGTCCTCAAAGAATGGCCAAACGGAATGATACATAAAGGCGATTTTTGTATCCCCCTTACGATTAAGATAGCCGGACTTGCTGTTTTGCGCAGCAGGCAGAAGGTCATTATCCACGATGGTACCGAGGTCGTCATAAACAGGAGCAATCAGAACTTCTCCCTTCTTATCCAACACGCCCCATTTCTTATTGAGCCGGAATGCCACCATATTGCTGCCCACATACATCAATTTGTCATACGTAGGCGGAATAAGAAACTCGCCATTTGCATTAATCACGCCATCCTTATCGCCCAACTCTATGACCGCTATTCCGTCTTGGAACATTTCCGCATCCTCGTAAACCGGCTGTATAACCCATTTGCCCTTACTATTCACATAGCCGAACAAACCATCTTCAGTCAGTTGCGCAGCTGCCAAACCATTATCTCCCATACGCCCCAAATCATTAAACGTAGGTTGGATAACGTACTTAAACTTGGTATTGAGCATACCGTACAAATCGTCTAATTTCACACATGCATACTTATGGAAGAAATAATCCGCCTCGTTGAAATATGGCGCATCCTGCATCTTGCCTTTGGTATCAATATAAAAAAGATTTTTCCCCGACAACACCCATGCATAACCACACGAAAAGCCGGCGGCCTCATCGTAAGTAGCAGGAATTACAAAGACTCCCTTTTCATTGATGTAACCATAATTTCCCGTTTCATTGCTCATTGCCGGCCAAAGTGCGGTGGTATCATGCGTAGGTGTTTGACGCTCCTTGTCGCAACCGGTACATACAGCCACCACGACTGCTAAAGCAGCCAAGAATATACTCTTTCTCATAATACAACAGAATTTATACATAGTTAAAATCACATACGATTGGGCACCTCGATGCCGAGGAGTGCCATCGCGCTGCGAATCACTTTCGCCACCGTGGCAGACAAGGTCAGACGCAACGCGCGGACATTCGCATCCGCTTCATTGAGGATGCTGTAGTCGTGATAGAACGAGTTGAAGTCGCATGCCAACGAATATGCGTAGTTGGCAATCACCGCCGGCGAGAAGTCATTGCCCGCCTGACGCACGGCAGCGGGGAAATCCGCCAAACGTTGGATAAGGGCTAACTCCTTGTCGTTGAGCGTCTTAACACCGCCAAAGTCTTGTGCGGCATGGTTAGCCTCAGCCTTGCGCAACACACTCTGAATACGCGCGTAGGTATATTGGATAAACGGACCCGTGTTGCCGTTGAAGTCGATACTCTCTTCGGGGTTGAAAAGCATATTCTTACGCGGGTCCACTTTGAGAATAAAGTATTTCAGTGCGCCCAAACCTACGATACGTGCTATCTCATTTGCCTCATCGGCAGTAATGTCCGGCAGGGTATTCACCTTGTCTTTCGATATCTCGCGTGCGTCGTCAATCATTTGCGCCATCAGGTCATCGGCATCCACCACCGTTCCCTCACGACTCTTCATCTTACCATTCGGCAGTTCCACCATTCCGTAACTGAAATGCACCAACTCTTTGCCAAACGGAAAACCCAAACGGTCGAGGAGGATAGACAGCACTTTGAAGTGATACTCCTGTTCGTTGCCCACCACGTACACCATCTTGTCTATCGGATAGTCTTGGAAACGCAGTTTGGCGGTACCTATATCCTGTGTCATATACACCGATGTGCCATCGGCGCGGAGCAGCAGTTTCTCGTCTAAACCGTTCTGCGTAAGGTCAGCCCATACCGAACCGTCTTCGCGGCGATAGAACAGCCCTTCCTTCAACCCGCGTTCGACCTCTTTCTTACCCTCTAAATAGGTATTCGACTCATAGTAAATCTTGTCGAAGCCGACGCCCATCTGCCGATAAGTCTCATCGAAACCGGCATATACCCAACTATTCATTTTCTGCCATAGTGCACGCACTTCGGCGTCGCCTTGCTCCCACTTGAGCAACATTGCCTGCGCCTCTTTGATAAGCGGAGCCTCTTTTTTGGCAGTCTCCTCGTCCATCCCCTGCGCCATCAACTCTTTGATTTGCTTCTTGTATTCGATGTCGAAGCGCACATAGTAGTCGCCAATCAGGTGGTCGCCTTTCTTTCCACTCGACTCAGGTGTCTCGCCGTTGCCGAATTTCAGCCACGCCAACATCGACTTGCAGATATGGATACCACGGTCATTGACGATATTCGTCTTCACCACTTTCCAACCGTTAGCCTCTTGTATTTTCGCAATCGAATAGCCTAACAGGTTATTGCGCACATGCCCGAGGTGGAGCGGTTTATTGGTGTTCGGCGAACTATATTCCACCATCATCAGGGGTTGCGAACCGTCCTCTTTGGTGCGTGTCTGTTGCCCGTAGTTCTCTGTGTCGGCAATCGTCTGCAGTTGTGCGAGCCAATAGGTCTGTGCAATGCTCAGGTTGAGGAACCCTTGCACGGCATTATATTTCTCCACCAATTCACCTTTCAGCGTTTCGCCTATCTCCGTTGCCACTTGCGCAGGTGCTTTGCGAGCCGCTTTTACAAACGGGAACACCACCAACGTGATGTCGCCCTCAAACTCAGGGCGGGTCTTCTGCAGTTGCACCTGTTGTTCGTTCACTTCAATGCCATAGAGGTTTTTCACCGCCTCTTGCACCTTCTTGGTCAATATATTCTCTAATGTCATAATAATGATTATTTTTCGTATTTCCAGAGAAATGAATTATTTTTATTTGTCCTACGCGCCCGCAAAGCGGCGCGAGAGAAATTAAAGAAATAAAAGAAATTCATTTTTCCACCGATATGTCGTAAACATCATGGATGGTATGAATACTATTCAGTATGTTTTGCGTATTAAAGTTTACCAGTATGCCTGTGTGCTTGTGCGATAAACGTAAATAAGTTCGTAATTGTTTATAATGAATCTTTTCTATACTATCCACAGACTTCAACTCAACAATTACCTTGTCATTTACCAGCATATCCAACCGATATGCCATTGGAATTTCAATATCTCCATACGATAATGAGATGGGCACTTGTGTTTGCACTGCAAAACCCTCCTGTCTCAAATGATACGCAAGCGCCATTTCATAAGCCGACTCCAATAATCCAGGACCTAATACCATATACACATCATATATCGCACCGCGTATAGCATACGTTATCTCGCTATCAGTCATCACTACAATGGTTCTATTTCTAATTTCTTTTATTTCTCTCGCACCGCGTAGCAGGTGCGTAGGACATATTTGCCTGCAGCGTAGCCAATATGGAACCGTTCCTTACAACTCCCCCCGCAATGCAACCACTACCGAGTCGAAGGTCGGTCGCAGGGTAGCAGGCACAGGTTCTACAGGCGGCGAGACCATCTTCAACGGGTCTATCGGGGTACCGCCTTTCCATACTCGGAAGTCGAGGTGCGGACCTGTTGAGGCTCCCGTACTTCCCACATAACCAATCACTTGTCCCTGACTGACACGTTTGCCCACGGCTATATCTTTTCCGTACTTGCTCAGGTGCAAATAGGCTGTGGTGTAGGTGGAGTTATGCCGTATCTTCACGCTGTTTCCCCCACCGCCTTTGTATCCTTTTTCTATCACCACGCCATCGCCTATCGCCACCACCGGTGTGCCTGCCGGTGCTGCATAATCCACGCCTGTATGGGGGCGGACCACCTTATATACAGGGTGTTTGCGAGCATAGGTAAACTTGCTGGATATGCGTTTATAGTTGAGCGGAGCCTTCAGAAACGCCTTGCGCAGACTATTGCCCTCGGCGTCGAAATACCCCCTACAACGTGTGTCAGTCGCCTGATAATCAGCAATGTCGAACCAATATGCCTCTTGCCAACGCTTGCCATGATAGAAATTCGCCGCATAGATTCGCCCAATGCCCCAACGCACCGAGTCAACATATTGCTCATCGTAAAACACGCGTATTGAATCGCCTTGTTGCAGACCAAAAAAGTCTATCGTCCATGCATATATCTCACTCAGTTCGAGTGCCAACTCCACAGGCAGGTCGTTGCCCGCCATCGCATTCCACAGACTCGATTCTATCACCACCTCCGCCTTGCGCGGCACAATACGTATAGGCTTTTGAATATGCTCAACGTGCAGAGAATCAGTCAGATGCAGCACCTTCGCCGTCCTTGCGTCAGGCAGATACACCCAGTATTGCAGCACCTCGTTTTGGGCAGAATCGGTGGCATATAGTGCCAGAAACTGCTTGCCCGCACGTATCTGCCGCACATCAAATTCCTCGCGTGCGAGCGTACCTACTTGATTGATTTGTTGGCGCGTAGCCCCCAAGCGGTTGAGTATCCCGCCCAGCGTCTCGCCGTTGCTCACATAGCCCGTATCCACACGAAACGAGTCTATCGCCAATCCATATTCATACCGTATGGGCACTATCTCCTCGTCGATGTACTCTTGTTCCCCCGCAGCGGGTTTGCCACACGCCGAAAGCAACAGGACACACAGACCCAACAGCCCCGTCCGAAGCAGATTATGCATTTTTCTTCGGATATTTGCGGAACCACGAACTAATCTTCAGACGTACCACACCGAGCAATGCCTCGGAGAAGATTCCGCCCGACATCTTGCTGGTGCCAAGCACACGATTTACGAAGACGATAGGTACTTCCGTAATCTTAAATCCACACTTATAAGCAGTGAACTTCATCTCTATTTGGAAGGCATATCCCTTGAATCGTATATTATCCAATTCAATGGTTTCCAACACATTACGCTTATAGCAGACAAAGCCCGCAGTGGTATCATTGATAGGCATTCCGAGTACAAAGCGCACATACTTGCTGGCGAAATAACTCATCAGAACGCGCCCCATAGGCCAATTCACCACATTCACACCCGACACATACCGGCTGCCTATCGCCACATCAGCACCGCCGTTGGCGCAGGCATCATATAGTTTCATCAGGTCTTGCGGGTTATGGCTAAAATCGGCGTCCATCTCAAATATATACTCCGCCTTATGCTCAATTGCCCACTTAAAGCCGGCGATGTATGCCGTACCGAGTCCTAATTTGCCTTGTCGCTCCACTATAAACACACGCCCTTTGTACGGACCTGCCATCAGGCTTTTCACGATGTCGGCAGTGCCGTCAGGCGAACCGTCGTCAATCACTAACACGTTGAATTCTATCGGTAAACTCATCACAGCCGTGATGATTGCCTCGATATTTTCCTTCTCGTTGTAGGTCGGGATAATCACCAACCGGTCCATTTTTGTTTCTTCCATAGTGTTTATCATTTATTCATTTGGAATATCTTTCAGAATCGTATTTCCCAATCGGTAGATACGACTCGGAGTTGTTCTCTCTAACGCTTTCAGATACACATCTTCGCCGGGCACGATACCGGCATCGCGCAACCTGTCAGCAACGGTGTTGTATGCCACTTGGGGGTCGTTGTTCTCCAAACTGAGGTGGCAAAGCCATATATTGCGGAGCCCCTCATGATAATTCCGCGCAATCAGTTCGCCGCAGGTTACGTTGCTCTGATGGCCGCGGGGCGACAGGATTCGCTCTTTGAGATAGGTAGGATAGGGGCCGTTCAGCAACATGTGTTCATCGTGATTAGCCTCTATCACCAAGTGATTGGCGGTGCGTATGTACGCCTCCATCTGCTCGTTGGGTTCGCCGCAATCGGTAGCAATCATAAACCGCTGACCATTGTAGTCTATCACATAACCGACACACTCGGTCGAGTCGTGGTTGATAGTGAACGTATTGATTGTCAAGTCAAAAAGCGTCCACTCTTGTTCTTTCTCAAAATAGCGGCGACTGGTTTTGAGTTTCTCTCTCACACCATAGTTGCGGTCTATTCCCTCGTGTATCAACGGGGTGGCATAGATAGGTAGATGTACTCGCTCCCCCAATGTGCCTACTGCGCGTATATGGTCGGCGTGGTCGTGTGTTACCAGCACGCCCATGATATTCTCAAAATCCAACCCCATACTGCGCAAGTGTTTCTGTATCAATCGCGCAGAGATGCCGGCATCTATCAGAATGCCACGCTCTAATGTACCCAAGTAGTAACAGTTTCCACTACTGCCGCTTGCAAAACAACGAAATATAAAATCTTTTTCTGCCATATTATCAATTAGCCTGCAAAGTTACAAAAAAAAACGCAACTATGCAATTTACGTGGATTCAACAAGCAAGTGCAAAGTTAGTGAAAACATTTGAAAAGGCAATCAAGAGGTGTTATAAAATCCAATTTTTTCTATAGGTATTCGATTGATTTTATATTGAACATGCAGTATTTGTTTATCCGTAAGTATGTCAAAATCAGTTTGTTTCGGAACATACTGCCGTATCAGTTTGCTTGTATTCTCAATGCACCCTTTTTGCCACAAACCATACGGATCAGCAAAATAAACAATATCCCCAATGCCCGACTGATTTTTCGATGGTCGCAAAATTCATGCCTATTTTTCGACAGTAGTAAGTGCTAAATAACGTGAGTTCGAAATAACGAAAACCCATAAAACCAAACGAACAAAATCTTACTTATGGCGCAAGATGTGCCACGATTTGGAAACAAATACACGAAAAATTTAATCAAATATAGACAAATATATATAGTGGAACAACAACTCAAATATCTATTATCAACTATCTATTATCAACTAAAAATATGCGTTATGTTTTATATCAAACTGACGTTAATGATAGAGGAGGTGGAAGAGCATAGTACGGACGGTGGAGAAGGGTGTGCGGCGGGGGCGAAGGAGAGGGAGCACTCCACAGGTACCTTCTTCGAAGAGGGGATACAGAGGATATGGGTCAGGAAATAGAGATACAAGGGCTTGCCTATCGGGGAAGGGGATACTGTCGAAGACGGATTGAGAGAGGGGACGATGATGGCGGCAAGCGGCGGTGTGGGCTTGCCAAAGAGCCGTGAAATAGGTGCGGAAAGCAGGGACAGACAAGAGCGTATCGACTGCGTGCCATGTGTCACGGAAAGAGAGACGGGCTTGCTGTTGGGCTACGGTGGGGTGCTGCTGCGGGTTGGGATTGGTAAGAGCAACACCGTAGATTTTGCCCGTGGTGCGGTTGGCACGGGTGTGGACACGGTCGGTGCGGGAAAGACGCCCCGAGATAGAGGCGATAGGAGAAGCGGGTGTGACGGTTGCCATGGTAGGGGTTAGAGATTAGGGGTTAGATAGAGGGTGTGGAAGATGTATCCGTAGAGGGTGGTGATGGGCGGTTTGCGGCGGGAATCGTAGGTGGGGACGTCGTTGGAAGACAAAGGACGTTTGGAGGCAGGGTTGTGGCGCTTGGTGTAAGCGGCGAACTCCTGCTCCCAATAGGCACGGCGCGCAGGGTCGGCCATCTCGGCGCGGACACGCTGCGCCGTGGTGCCGAAAAGAGACGAGTTGGATTTCTGCTTCTCGGAATGCGGAGCCGTGTTCGGGTGCTTGATGACATAAGCATGCGTGCGCCCGTTTCGAGTGCGGAAGACGACTTTGTCGTCGGAAGAGGTGCGACCGCTGATGGCTGCCAAAGGGTCGCTCAATAGTATCTTTGCCATTGCTTGAAAGTATTTAGAAAGTATTCATATGTATCGGTTATGTATCGGTTATCCTATACGCAGGTTGCGGTAAAGACGGCGCAAAGATACGACAAAATTTCGGGATACACAAGACCTTTCTCTAAAAGCGACTCGTCTATACAATTAGGGACTAGCACTCAATGTCTGTTCAACCGGTCCAATTGGTGAGAATTTATTGAGAATCCATAGAGAACTTATTGAGAATGACTGCCACCTATTTGTCCATACCGATTATTTTTCGTATCTTCGCACATTATTTCGGTGTATTGCTATTTATCACTGCCATCGTGGCCCCAAAAGAGGATTTATACAGATGACAAAACAAACACGAGGTATATTCAACGGAATCATATCGGGTATTTCATTCGGTCTGATTCCTTTATTCTCCATTCCTGTCATCGCCGCAGGAATGGGGGACATCAGCATATTGGTTTATCGTTTTCTTTTCGGCTCGGCGGCCATGTTGCTAATGTTGTTGTGCCGCCGTACCGACATGCGTATCTCATGGTCCGAACTATGGCGCATCGCGCTGCTGTCGGTGTTCTATATCGGCACGGCTATTGCCACATTGGAATGCTACCACTACCTCTCGTCGGGTATCGCTACAGCATTGGTTTTCACCGACCCTATATGGTGTGCCATCATCGGATTGGTGGTGTTCGGGGATAAGTTCTCGTGGAAACTGACCACGAGTATTCTGCTTGCGACGATAGGTGTGATGATGATGACGGGCGTGTTCTCGGAGGACGGCAGGTTCTCTTGGCCGGGGGTGCTTTGGGGGCTGGTGTCGGGTCTTTCGTATGCGATATACATTATTTTGGTGCCACGTCTGAAAGTGAAAAGTATTCCGAGCCTGAAACTCACGTTCTATGTCTTTTTTATCGGAATGATTCTGCTGATACTCTTTGCGTTGGCGGTGCAAGGGCGTGTGGAGCCGATAATGAATCGTTCCTGCCTCATCAACCTGATATTGCTGGGTCTTATCCCGACGGCACTGAGCAATATCTGCGTTACGATGTCGCTCAAGTTGATAAACAGCACCATTGTGGCTATTTTAGGGGCGTTTGAGCCGCTCACTGCCATGGTGGTGGGCATATTGGTTTTGGGCGATGATTGGAGCGTACTGAGTATCACCGGCGCTGCGCTCATTCTGTTGGCAGTAGCCGTACTGACCATCTTGCCGAAATGGCTGAGCAAGCACGGTATTCAAAAAGAAAATACTTAAATCACCAGCCTACGGAGCGACGGAAAAGTCATTTTGCGGGCTAAAAGAGTAAGTCTATGGAACAACCCATTCTTAATTCTCATAACAAAGAAGAATATGCGCCGGCACATACGGCGGAACATCTGCTCAATCAGACGATGGTTCGGATGTTCGGCTGCGAGCGTAGCCGGAATGCACACATCGAGCGCAAGAAATCAAAAATCAATTGGATACTGCGCGCAGAACCCACTGCCGAACAGGTTGCAGAGATTGAACGCACAATGAACGAACTCATCCGAGAGGACCTCGCTGTACACTTTGAGTTGGTGGACAGAGACCACCTCCCCGCCGGCGTCAAATTAGACAAACTGCCGGAAGACGCAAGCGAGATGTTGCGTATGGTATGGATTGGCGAATATGATGTCTGCCCCTGTATCGGAAACCATGTTTCGAGCACACGCGAGATAGGTCGTTTCATCATTAACTCCACCTCTTGGACTCCACGGGAAGACGGCAGCGGCAGTTTCCGCATTGTCTTCAAAACCGAAGAAGCGAAGTAAACAAGAATTTTAAGGGGACATTGGCGATGCGTTTTTCAAATCCGTCTCCACGCTCATTCTCCCTAAACCATTCTGAAACAGATATGGTCTGCATAAACAGACAAATCAAAACGGGAAATGCATTGTTTTGTACATTTCCCGTTTAGGTTCTCACATGCCGTTATGTTTTACTCGTGTTTTGAGTTGCGGTAGCCGGCTTCTACGGCAGCGACGTTGCTCTCAACGATAGCCTCGCCTTTGCGCGCGAAGACACGTTGCACGCCGGCAATCATCTTGTCGTGGTCGATACCCAGCATAGGAATGGCTGCGCCGAGTAACACCATATTAGCCGCCTGCGAGGGTGCGCCTGCCTCTTTGGCAAGAGCCTCTACGTCCAAAAGAACGTGGTTCTTGTGTGCCTCAATATGGCGGAGAACCTCCTCCAATTCAGGGTAATTGGGGATATTCACAAAAGGTACCGACGATGTAACAATCCAGCCTTCGGGCTTGAGATACTGTACATAACGGAGTGCCTCCATCGGTTCCAAAGAGATGATAAGGTCGGCTCCGCCAAGGGGAATCAAGTCGGAGTGAATGGGTTCAGACGAGAGACGGAGGTTGGACTGTACGTCGCCCCCACGCTGACTCATACCGTGTACCTCGGCTTGTTTCAGATACAAGCCCTCTGCCAAAGCGGCTTCACCAATAACGGTTGCAATAGAGAGGATACCTTGTCCTCCCACACCTGCTAAAATAATATCTTTTTTCATGTTGTATTTTACATTTGGGTTATTGTTTCCTATGCCGCAAGCGGCAAGAAACTTTCTTTATCCTACGTGCACGCTATGCGGCACGAGAGAAATAAAAGAAATAAAGGAAATTTTTACTTTTTTGCTTTCAAGTGGCGTTTGAGCGTTTGGATACACTCGCGGCGTGCGATAACTACGGAAGTACCCGGATAGTCGATTTCCTCGCGCAGCACTTGTTTGATTTCGTCCATGTTTTTAGGCAGGGGCACTACAACGCGCACATGCTCTTTCTCAACACCCAAGCCGTAGCAAATCTGTTCCAGACGACCTGTACCGGCAGAGTCCTGTCCGCCCGTCATACCCGTGGTGAGGTTGTCGGAGATAAGCACCACTACGTTTGCATTGCTATTCACGCAATCCAAGAGTCCGGTCATACCCGAGTGGGTGAAAGTAGAGTCGCCGATAACTGCAATAGCGGGGTGTTGTCCTGCATCGGCAGCACCTTTCGCCATCGTAATCGAGGCACCCATCTCCACTGTGGCATGGAGCGCATGGAAAGGCGACAATGCACCAAGTGTGTAACAACCGATATCACCAAAGATACGGGGTTGCGGATACTCGCGTGCCACTTCGTTAAGGGCAGCATACACATCGCGGTGTCCACAACCTTGGCACAATGCGGGCGGACGGCTGACTACCATATTGTCGGCAGGGCGTGTAGGCAACGCGTCGAGACCTATGGCACGGCGTACACTATCGGGAGTGAGTTCGCCCATACGTGGCAGGTCGCCTGTGAGACGTCCTTTGACAGCGATAGTGGAGGGTACAAGTCCGTGGATAAGTTCCTCTACCACCGGCTGCCCCTCTTCTACAACGAGGATTTCTTTAGCACCGTCAGCCACCATCTGGTTGACAAGGGCTATCGGCAGCGGGTACTGAGCCACCTTGAGGATAGAGCAACCCATGGTCGGTTGGTAGTTCTCCATCAGATAGTTGTAAGCAATACCTGTGGTGATGATACCGCGCTCGGGGTGTGCACCTTTGGCGTAGGAGTTGAAAGGCGAAGTCTCACTTTTCTGAACGAAAGTAGGTTGTGCGGCAACCAATTCGGCATAGTTCTTTTTTGCAAAAGCCGGCAACAAGATAAAGTGTTGCACATTCTCCGGCAACGACATCTTGTTCTGAACAGGTGTGTTGTCTGTAGTCTCGACAACGGCACGCGAGTGAGCCATGCGGGTAGTTACGCGCAGAAGGATAGGTGTGCGCAGTTCCTCAGAAAGGCGGAATGCCTCTTTGGTCATCTCGTATGCCTCCTGTTGGTTGGTAGGCTCAAAGCATGGTATCATCGCAAACTTGGCATAGAAACGACTGTCCTGCTCGTTCTGCGAAGAGTGCATCGATGGGTCATCTGCTGCCACCACTACCAAACCGCCGTTCACACCGGTGATAGCCGCGTTCATAAATGCGTCGGCACATACGTTCATACCCACGTGTTTCATACAAACGAGCGCACGTTTGCCCATATAGGACATACCGAGTGCGCCCTCCATTGCCGTCTTCTCGTTGGAAGCCCAACGGCAGAAGATTGCCGGTTCGTCGCTACCCGCTTTTTGTTTGCGTGCTTCGCTCAGTTGAATGTACTCTGTGATTTCCGTTGACGGTGTGCCCGGGTAGGCATAAACACCGCTCAAGCCCGCGTCTATAGCGCCTTGCGCTATCGCTTCATCGCCTAAAAGAAGATGTTTCATGATATATTGGGTTTAGTTGTTTCAAGGTTGAAATGAAAAGGTGATTTGCTCTCCATTTACAGGTAATTGTATGAGATTTTCTTCGCCATAATATTGTGTCATAACATTAAATACAGAATCTCGTTTTGATACGTCCGCCGGTATCCAACCAAAAGACGAGACAGGCGTAGGGTGATACAACATAAGAGTTTTTACGGGTTCACGTTTAGAAATACGCCTTATGGTAAATTTCCGTTCTGTATGTTCATATTGATGATCTTTATTGGAATAGAAATACATTCCTTGAAGATAAGAATCACCACACACAACAATCTTGTGTTCTATCTCATTTAGATTTAGAACTTCATTACCATTATGCTGGGTATTGAAAAGGCGATCCATTATCGGATAAGAAATCTCCAACGTATCATTAGAATGTACACACAAATTCCATGTTATAGACCCCGTATAAGTGCAGGAACTGATACAGAATGTCATTGCGATACAAATTAGCCAATAAAAATATCGTTTCATAGATTATCGTTTTTAAGAATTAGTCTTTACGTTTCATACCATAATGCAAATTCCAACCATTATGCTTACGCATATAAGGGTGATAGTTATACGCCCCTGTTGTATATCCATTATCCGCTATTGCAAAGTATTTATCTTTGATTTTGCCATTCTTTTTATGGGTAGTACCTGTACCAAAGGCGACAATATAATGATCACAATTTATTTCTATAATAACCGGTTCATTTTTTGATACAATCCAATCGTAAGGGCAACATGTAAACTTAACTTTATATTCACCATCTGTTGCAGTATCAAAACCACGATTCAGCCCACCATGATACAAAGGAAATTGCCATTTACCCCACCATACCGGAACGGATTCTTGATAAAAACACGCAGCCAAACCATAATCTGCAGTATCACTGCGTTCTATATACTTGTTTCTTGCAGCCTCCCTACTTAATCCTGTTACATCTATTCCTCTAAAATTATATTGGGCATATAAATAACCATAATCACATTCAAAATAATCATGCTCATCTCCTAAAAATAAAGGAAGATATTTTCCTCGAAAAGAATCATATTTGCCTCGGTAAACCCAAGAGCAAGCAGCAGGACCACAATAGCCGCTCCAGTAAGTAACTTGCAATTGAGGATCACTATACTCTGGGAGAATATAATTATCAAAATATCTCAGCATATAATCAAGTTCTTCTAACAATTGGTTGGTATAATAAGCACTCATATCTTCAAGTTCATACACTTGATCTCTGTAGTTTTGATAATCTATAGCATTATGAAATTGTATTAATTCTTCACAAGATAAATATAAAGCCTCCGAATACTCATTAAAGAACTCATCTATTTGTTGCCAATAATCGTATACTTCTTGACGATACACATTTTGATACTCATCTATAGTAATACCTTCTTCCTCGTCTAAGTCCTGCTCCATATCATAAAAATCACTTGGCTCCATATCAGAGAACATAAATTGCAGTAAATCTTCATCGGTTCCCCGTTCTTGAAACTCAAAATCTATTGATTTTAATTCGTGTGTCCACGAATCATAGTAATACTCAGGACTTTCATATCCATAATATCGTTCCGGATACATTTTTCCTACATAATAATCAAAGTCCCCATATTCTTGTGAAAGAGGTTTAGGAAACACATAGGCAATAGATCCTGCTGTTTCCTTTTGAGCATAAGTTACTATTGTAGCAACAATAGCATTATCACTACCATTATCATGAAGTACCGAATATCCGTATTCATAATACTTGGGAGTTCTGTCATAATTATATACAACTTTAGGATAAGGTGTAAGACACCATTCAGCATTAGGATCTACAACCAATGCAAAATTAGCACCAGCCAATAGTTCTACAGTTGCCAAATAACGGGCAATACGATAATCAATAACATTCTCATTATTCTCGGTTAGCCTTTCTAATTCATCCGGTTCCGTAAATGGCATACCTAAATTCCGAGAATTGCAAATTTTAGGGTCAATAACAGATGCTTTTCGTGGTTGAGTTCGATTTTCTTGAACCAACTCATTTTGGCACGATGAAACAACCACGCAAAGTAGCAAGAATAGAGATAATTTGTGTTTCATAATAGTGGTATTTTATAGGGTTAAACATTATAATTAGTTGTATCGTTGTGCTTGGTGGTGTTTATCTTATCCTTCTGCTTGTCTCTCCAACGCCTGCCAAAGCGTATCTTCCGGCACGGGCGCAACAATAGATATCGGTTGTTTGCTCACGGGGTGGATAAATTCTATACGGCGTGCGTGGAGACATATCCCGCCATCGGGGTTGCTGCGCTTGGCACCATATTTCAAGTCCCCTTTGATGGGGCAGCCGATTGCCGCCAACTGGCAACGTATCTGGTGGTGGCGTCCGGTCTCCAGGTTAATCTCTAATAGGGTATATCGCTCACCCTGAGCAATGGTTTTGTAAGAAAGGACTGCTTTCTTCGCGTCTTTATTGAGCGGATTACCGTCCTTGTCCACGCGGGCGATATACGATTTGTTCTGCTGCTCGTTTCGAATCAGATAGTTCTCCAATCGTCCTTCGGGGGCTGCGGGAACATTCGCCACGATAGCCCAATAGGTCTTTTTGATTTCGGTATGCGACTTGAACATGTCGTTGAGCCGCGCCAACGCTTTGCTCGTACGGGCAAAGAGCACTACCCCACTCGTCGGGCGGTCGAGACGGTGCGTAACCCCCAAGAATACCTCACCCGGTTTGTCGTATTTCTCTTTGATGTAGGCTTTCACCAACTCCGAGAGGGGGGTGTCTCCTGTCTTATCACCTTGCACTATCTCGTTGCAAGTCTTGTTAACGGCGATGATATGATTATCTTCGTATAGGACAGTCATTATTAGTTGAAAGTTGAGAGATTAAAGTTGAGAGAAGTTGGGAAGTTGAGAGTTTTTTTGTTTTTAGTTTTTGGCGCGTTGGCGGACTGCCTCGTAAATCATAATACCCGCAGCCACAGACACATTCAGACTCTCGATGGCGTCGGTCATAGGGATACGCACACGGTCGGTGGTGAGTTTCAGGTTCTCCTCATAGATACCTTTTTCCTCCGAACCCATGATAATCGCCGTAGGGGTAGTCATATCCACATCGGTATAGCAAGTGTCGGTATGCTCTGTGGCAGCCACGATACGCAAACCGCTGTCGCGTAGGTAGGACAGGCAATTCTGCAAGTTGTCCACTTTGCAGACGGGAAGTCGGTGGAGTGCGCCCGCCGAAGTCTTGATAGCGTCGCCGTTGATAGATACGCACCCGCGCGTAGGTATAATGAGAGCGTGTACGCCTGCGCAGGCGCATGTACGCGCGATAGCCCCGAAATTGCGCATATCGGTTATGCCGTCCAACACCATCAGCAGCGGAGTCTTACCCTCATCAAAAAGCGACTGCACCATATCTTCCACATGGTAAAACTCTATCGGCGAAAGGAACGCGATAACCCCCTGATGATTCTTGTCGGTGAACTGATTGAGTTTCTCCACCGGCACTTTCTGCACAGGGGTATTGGTGCCTTCCAACTTCTGCAATAGTTCTTTGCCTATCGCACTGCTCATATCGCGACGTAGCAGCACTTTGTCCAATACCTTGCCTGCGTCTATTGCCTCAATAACGGCACGTATACCAAAAATCATCTCCTTCTCGGGGGGACGCCTGGTGTCATATTGTGGTTTACTCTCACGGCGCGGCATAGCGGGACGCTCGTGGTTAAAATTCGGATTATAACTTTTCTGATACATATTTCATTATTAGTAGATTAACCAATTCAGGAATTTAGGAATATCTTCGTCGTAGGAATAGGCGGTGTCTGTGAGACGGTTGCCGTTGGCATCCAACTGAATATAAAACGGTTGCGCATTGGCTCCATATTCGATGCGCTGTTTGTAACTCCATTTGTCTCCCACTGTGCGCAAGGTGATACTCTTGCCGTTTTCCTCCACATGAACAGGTGCAGGCAGCTTCGTCTTGTCGTCCACGATGAGCGAGATGAGAACATAGTTTCGGAGTCGTGCTTCCACCTCCGGTTTCGACAGCACAGCGGCTTCCATCTTGCGGCAGTTCACACACCCGTATCCGTTAAAGTCCACAAACACAGGCATTTGATGTGCGCGTGCGTATGCCATACCCTCGTCGTAGTCGGTGAAAGTGATTTGTTTCTCGGCGGTGTCGGACATCGCGTTTTGCCCGATATACCAATCTTGTGTGCTCATAGGAGGAGCAAAAGCCGAGATGGCACGTAGCGGGGCACCCCACAAACCGGGTACCATATACATCGCGAAAGACAGAGATATAACGGCGAGGAAAAAACGTGGTACAGAGGTTTTACGATGGCTCTCATCGTCGTGCGGGAACGAGATAAGTCCCAAGAGATAGATTCCGAGTAGCGCAAAGATGACTATCCAAAGGACGATAAACACCTCTCGGTCAAGGATATGCCAACCGTAGGCAAGGTCTGCCACGGAGAGGAACTTGAGGGAGAGCGCAAGTTCAAGGAACGCCAATGTTACCTTAAAGGTATTCATCCAGCCGCCCGATTTGGGCAGTTTCTTGAGAACAGAAGGGAACAAAGCAAAGAGCGAGAAAGGCAGCGCGAGGGCGATAGCAAAGCCCAACATACCCATCGCAGGTGCAAGCAGAGTCTTGCCTGCCGCCTCTACGAGCAAGGTACCGATGATAGGTCCCGTACAGGAAAAAGAGACTATGACGAGAGTGAATGCCATCAGCAGAATACTCAGGAAGCCCGTAGTACTGCCCGACTTGGTGCTGAGGGCGGTGGACCACGAAGAAGGCAGGGTAAGTTCAAACGCCCCAAAAAACGAAGCGGCGAAAAGAACCAGTATCAGGAAGAATATGATGTTTACTACCGCGTTGGTACTGAGCGCATTGAGGGCAGAGGCTCCGAAGATGAGTGTAACCAAAAGCCCCAAACCAACATAGATGATGACGATACTGAGTCCGTAAAGCAGCGCGTCTCTCACGGCATGCCCATTGGTTGTTCCGCGTGCGGCTCCGCTACGTTTGATAAAGAAAGAAACCGTCATCGGAATTATCGGCCACACACAAGGTGTGAAGATAGCCAATAGTCCGCCCAAGAGTCCCATCGCGAATACCCACCAGAGGGATTTATCGGCAGGGTTGTCGGGTGTATCAACGGCAGCGGGGGCGTCTTGCACTACGGTTTCCGGCGTATATTCCCACACCTCGGGAGCGGTACACATACGGTCGTCGCAGGCGTTGAAGCGCACAGAAACGGAAGGCATATCAGGCAGTGTAAGAACATACGTACCACTATATTCCTCACCGATAGTCGAATCGTTGATTTCGATAAGCGTCATGTGCCACCCTGCATCTATCGTGGCGGTGAGGCGGATGCTATCCTCTATAGTCTCGCCACTCCAATGGACGGGATTGACCATTTGAGCGTTTACTCCCATTATAACAAGGAGTAAGGCTGAGAGAAGGTTCAGTATTTTTTTTGTCATAGGAGTGTCTTATTCTTCTCGTTTGATACATGCGCCGATGGCATTGAGGCGGGACTCGATATCCTCGTAACCGCGGTCGATTTGGTCGATATGATCAATGCGGCTGGTGCCGTCCGCCGCCATGGCAGCAATAAGCATTGCAATACCGGCACGTATATCCGGTGAGGTCATATTGTTGTGGCGGAGACGCATTTGCCGGTCATGGCCAATGACGACGGCACGGTGCGGGTCGCAGAGGATAATCTGCGCACCCATATCAATCAACTTATCGACGAAGAAGAGTCGGCTCTCGAACATCTTCTGGTGAATGAGGACAGAACCTCGAGCCTGGGTGGCGACCACGAGAATGACAGAAAGCAGGTCCGGTGTGAGTCCAGGCCAAGGTGCGTCCGCGACTGTAAGGATAGATCCGTCGAGGAAGGATTCTATCTGGTAGTGTTCCTGCGCCGGAATGTATATATCGTCCCCCTGTTGGATAACCTGAACCCCCAATCTCCGAAAGGATTCCGGGATGATACCGAGATCCCGATAGGAGACATTGCAGATAGTGAGTTCACTCCCTGTGATAGCCGCCATACCAATAAACGACCCCACCTCAATCATATCGGGCAGGAGGGTATGCTCCGTGCCATGGAGCGCAGACACGCCCGTGATAGTGAGCAGGTTGGAGCCTACGCCCTGTATCTGTGCACCCATGCGGTTGAGCATACGGCACAATTGCTGTATATAGGGCTCACAGGCGGCATTGTAGATAGTAGTGGTACCCTCGGCGAGGACGGATGCCATAATGATATTCGCCGTACCGGTTACGCTGGCTTCATCAAGCAGCATATACGTGCCACAGAGACGCTGTCCGCTGAAACGGTAAGCGCGGAGGTCATGGTCGTAGGTGAAAGTAGCGCCAAGGTTGAGCATACCCTGGAAGTGGGTATCCAAGCGGCGGCGACCTATTTTGTCCCCTCCCGGTTTGGCGTATGTAACCTCACCGAAGCGTGTCAATAGGGGTCCGATAAGCATTACGGAGCCGCGCAGCCGGTTGCACTTACGAAGGAACTCGGGACTATGAAGGTAAGCGGTATCGATATTGCGGGCACAGAAAGCATACTTGCCTTTGGCGAGATGTCGCACAGAGACGCCCATAGATTGCAGCAGGTCAATCAAGTTATTGACATCGAGAATATCGGGCAGGTTGTTCATTATCACTTCATCCTGCGTAAGCAGCACGGCACAAAGCACCTGCAGTGCTTCGTTTTTCGCCCCCTGCGGGGTGATACAGCCGTGCAGTTTGTGTCCGCCTTCTACAATAAAACTTGCCATATTGTGTTTGTTTTTTAATCTATATATATTTTTCAACAATAGCCTATCCTATGCGCATCCTGTAACAAATTACGATTTATTGGCATAGACTCACTATTAATGTTTATTTATTTTGCAACAACCAATCAGTAGCACGAATACACTGAATACTATATCCTTCAACTTCTATCGTTTTGGGTTGCCCGTCCATCATTATGAGAGTCAGGTTGTTGCACCCCATTGCACGTGCACCTTTAACCAAACCTCCTATTTCACGATTATATTGTTTAGTGGTCGGCTCACGAAAATCATACGTAACCTGCACCAATTCCTTGATTTTACTCATCCTAACCCATACAAAATCAACTTCAAAACTCTTGGGTTTACGATAATAAAACAGGTTCTCTATTTCGCTATTCATACGCCGCATCAGTTCAATAGCAACCACATTCTCCAAACGCCATCCAAGGTTAGGAGTTTGCAAAATGTCATCGTGATTAGTAATGAACGCAGGATCCACGGCATAACATTTACGTGCCAATTGCCGCTCACGGCTCTTGAATGTATATAAAGGTAACAATCGTACCAAATAGGCTTCTTGCAGGTAGTGCAGATATTGTTTTGCTGTATGAACTGACCCCAGTTCATATTGTTCTTGCAGTTGTTGATACGACACCTCTTGACAAAATTTATCCAACACGCCATTCGCCATATCTGTTAGTGTACGTTGATATTTAACACTATACCGCTTGCATATATCTTTATTAATCAGAGCATTAAGCAAAGACAATGTATATGTATGCGGATTAGTCAAATGCAAGAGTTCCGGGAAACCGCCTTGTTGCATATATTCCTCTAACGCCCGATAACGCAATGCATTGGCTTTGGTGCTCATAGTCTGTATATCTACATTGCGTGCACGACAATACTCTGCAAAAGAAAAAGGATATAACTCAATTTGATTGTAACGTCCCGTAAGATGCGTGGCCAATTCCCCTGACAACAAATTGGCATTACTCCCTGTAAGTACCAAATGTACACCCTGACGCAGCAAACGATTGATAAACAAAGGCCATTGGGGAATATTTTGTATCTCATCAAAAAAAATATGTGTTACATCTCCATATACCTTATATACTGCATCCAACACATCGTTTAATTGCTCCGGTTGCAAATTTGCCAGTTGCTCGTCATCAAAATTAACATATCCGAACCGGATTCCCTTTTCTTTCAACATCTTGATGCACAAAGTGGATTTTCCACTACGCCGCACACCAATCACCACTTGCGCCAATGAACTAGCAAAGTCAAAGAAATTCTCCTCTTGTCTGCTACAGAATTGCCCCACATCTATGGCTTTCAATTCTTGCTGTTGGTCGTGCAGTATGCCTACTATATCCATGAAATATCTTTTGTTTATATTATATCGAATGCAAAGATAACCATTTTATCCGAATTGTGCAAGGCAACACCGCAAGAAATGGATTTTTTCTCCCGATAGCACTGCAAGAAATGACAAAAAAACACAAGTATAAGTGCACGAAACGGAAATAAATATATAATTATCAGATATAGTTGACTTCCGGGGAGATGGTGATGGCAAACTTGGAATGGACGGCATCGGTTACAGCTTGAGCGAGAGCAATGATGTCATCGGGGGTGGCATTGCCGGTGGCATTGATGATGACCAACGGCTGACGCTCGAAGACCTGTGCACCGCCAATGGTTTTGCCCTTGCAACCGCATTGCTCGATAAGCCATGCGGCAGGGATTTTGACACCGGCGGGCGTTTCATAGTGCGGGATAGCCGGATATTGCGCTTGCAAGGCTTTGAACTGCGGGACGGAGATGACCGGGTTTTTGAAGAAACTGCCTGCCGAACCGAGTTCGTCCACCTCGGGGAGTTTCCGGCGACGAATGCGAATGACAGCATCGCGCACCTCGTGCAACGACTGCGGATTGAGGTCTCGTAGGTTGCCATAGTCAAGATGCAAAACGGGGTGTTTTTCCAAGCGATAGACCACGCTTGTTACGACATATTGCCCCCGCAGTTCGTTTTTGAAGATACTATCACGATAGCCGTAGCGGCACTCCTCGTTAGTGAATGTGCGCAGTTTGCCCGTGGCGATCTCGACCATATTGACGCTGACGATTACATCTTTGGCCTCCACACCATAGGCACCGACATTCTGCACCGCGGAGGCCCCCACCTCGCCGGGGATATGGCTCAGGTTCTCCAAACCACCTAGCCCCATATCCACTATTTGCGCAATGAGTTCGTCCAAGACCAAGCCCGACTCTGCCTCAACAAGCACCGAATCAGAGTCCTCGTCGAGGGCACGGGCACGGCACATCTGCGAATGGAGCAAAACACCCTCGAAATCTTTGGTAAACAGCAGATTAGATCCTGCGCCGACAGCCATAAGCGGTTGCCCCACATAGCGGTGGAGCAGTTCCTGCAATTCGGCAACAGAAGTATATTCCGCCCACACGCGTGCGCGAACATTGATATGAAAGGTATTACGTCCGAGAAGGGATACGTTCTCTTGTATAGTCATAGTTTTTACAGGGCTTAATAAGACCAATGGGGCTAATAAGTCTGATAAAGGATTATTATTTATTGGGGGCAGCAGACATCGCTTGGCATACGCCAATCGCCGCGGGGAGAGAGACTGACACCAACCACCTTAGGACCATCAGGCATACAAGAACGCTTGAACTGCTGCTGATAGAATCGTCGAAAGAAGACGCCAAGCCAATGATTGATAGTATCTTCATCGTACTTGTCAGCAAACGCCTGCGAAGCCATATAAGCGATTTTTGCCCGTGTGAAACCATAGCGGAGATAGTAGTAGATAAAGAAATCGTGCAGTTCGTAAGGACCAACCTTATCCTCGGTAATCTGGGCGATGTTGCCGTTCTCATCAGCAGGCAGCAGTTCGGGGGAGACCGGGGTATCAATCACGTCCAACAAAATACGGCGGGTGTCCTCACCAAACATATTTTCCGCCGCATAGCGCACCAGATAGCGCACCAAAGTTTTGGGAATCCCCGCATTGATACCATACATGGACATCTGGTCACCCGAATAGGTTGCCCAACCGAGTGCAAGTTCACTCAAATCGCCCGTGCCGACTACGATTCCATTATGCTTGTTCGCCATATCCATCAGGATAAGCGTACGAATACGCGCCTGTGCGTTTTCGTATGTAACATCGTGGTCATCCATACTATGCCCAATGTCTGCGAGGTGCTGCGTGGCAACATCGCGAATAGGTATCTCATAGATAGTAACGCCGAGTTGCTCCATCATCGCAAGGGCGTTCTGATAGGTGCGGTCGCTGGTGCCGAATCCCGGCATAGTAATACCGAGGACACGCTTGCGGTCGTAGCCAAGATTGTCCGCTGCCAAGACACACACCAAGAGTGCCAGTGTAGAGTCCAAACCACCCGAAATACCGACCACGACCGTCTCGGATCGGGTATGCTCCCAACGGCGCATCAGTCCGCTCGTTTGAATGGAAAAGACATCCATACAATAGGTATCTTCCTCGCCCTTTGCCGGCAGAAAAGGTGTGGTAGAAAACGTGCGATGAAACGGCTCTGTCTGCACAATCTCCATATCATCCGTCATACGCTCCAACGGTGCCACATTAATCTTGCGATAATGCCCATGCTTGTCTTTGGTAAAGTTGGTATTACGCTGACGGTCGGTACGAAGTCTCTCAATATCAATCTCTTGGATAATCATAGAAGAGGTACGCTGGAAACGCTCCCCCTCACAGAGCAAGTCCCCGTTCTCTGCGATATAAGTGGACCCCGAATAGACCACATCGGTGGCACTCTCTCCCACGCCCGAAGAGGTATAGACATAGCCGCAATGGACGCGTGCCGATTGCTGGGTAATCATCTGGCGTCGGAAAGCATTCTTACCCACAATGCAGTTGCTGCTTGAGAGGTTGAATATCAGTTCTGCCCCCTGAATAGCCAGTTGCGTGGACGGGGGGAGCGGACTCCACAGGTCTTCACAAATCTCAATGCCAAAACTATAGTTGCGCGTTGCGAAAAGCAAATCAGGACCAAACGGCACATCACCGCTCCAGATCTCAATGGTCGGGATACGCGGTGCTACCGTATTCCACGAATACTCAAGTGCCAAACGCCCCGATGTGAACCACCGTTTCTCATAAAACTCCCCCGTATTAGGAAGGTTAATCTTCGGTACGACACCCAAGACCTCGCCGTCGGTCATCACAAAAGCGCAGTTGAAAAGATTATTATCTACCTGCAACGGTGCCCCGATAAGCACAATGACAGGTTTCTCACGCGTAAAAGCGCAGATATCCTCGAGTGCGGAAAGCGCATCTTGTTGGAGTTGCTGAGTAAAGAACAAGTCAGCACACGTGTAGCCGGTGAGGGTCAGTTCCGGAAAACAGATTACCTCCACGCCCTCATTGACAGCTTCTTGTATTTGTTGTTTCACTTGCTGTGCATTGTATTTACAATCCGCCACACGAATCATAGGTACTGCTGCAGCCACCCGTACAAAACCAAAGTTCGTATCTTGCATACTAAAATTAAGAATTAAGAGACAGGCGCAAAGTTAGCAATAAAATATGAATATGGCAAACAATAGTATTTCAAAGGGCAGGACAAAAGCCGTAAAAGAAATAAAATACAAAAAAAGCATAGAAAAAACATCACGAAATTTGTGTATATCAAAAAAATGCCGTACCTTTGCACCCGCTTTTGAAAAGAAAGCGCAAATAGATACCTTGGTGCTATCGTCTAGTGGCCTAGGACAACGGCCTCTCACGCCGTAAACCCCGGTTCGAGTCCGGGTAGCACTACCAGGAAGAAGAGAAATCGAAGTATGATTTCTCTTCTTTTTTGCTTTGTGTCTGACCACGCTTTGTCACGTGATGATTGTGCAAATCATCACAAAGCAGAAATTATTTCAGCAGCAACATATCGGGAATATACAAAACCAAAAAGAGATTGCCAACAACGACAATCTCTTCTCTATGTGTCCCCCGAGGGACTCGAACCCTCGACCCACTGATTAAGAGTCAGTTGCTCTACCAACTGAGCTAGGGAGACTACAAAAACGTTGCTCTTTTTTAAAAGCGGGTGCAAAGGTACGGCTATTTTTTGGATTATGCAAATCTAACCATCATTTTTCTTTACTTTTCTATATTTTTCGCACATTAGAAAAATCTCCCTCAGCACCCACATCAGTCGTTGCCGTCTTTTTTTTGCCACAAATGGAACTATTTGGACACATACAGAATGGTATTTTGATACGTTTACGCTAAATATTGGATAAGAGTATTGCATTATTGCTATTTTTTGTGTAACTTTGCGGCGTGTTTTTATATAGGGCAACAAAAGGATGACAAACCATCATTTATTTCGCATATACAGCAGTGTGGCTTTGCTTTGCATGGCAATGATAGGCTATGGGCAGGCATTTGAGGCTTTACCTTACGAATTCGGTTTTGAAGACGCAGAGACAACAGAGTTGGGCAAATGGATGCTTAATCCTGGGATGGGTATGTACGACACCGACTCCCTTATCGACCAATGGTGCGTCGGCGAAGCATTGCGCAGCAACGGCGACAAGGGGCTTTATATGTCGAACAGCGACGGACAGAACTCAGATATAGGCAAAAGGTATGTATTTGTCAATGTAATGACCGGGGAAGCGGAATATATAGTAGGCAACCCGAAATATGTACAATTTGCTTATCGCGACTTTGTACTACCAACGGGGAACTACTATGTCAGTTTCGATTATATCAGCCCAAACATGCAGTTGGCAGCAGGATATGTTACGTTTGTCCAGCCACCGACGGCACAATCGAATCAAATAACGCTGCAACGCGGAACAGACGTGTTGCCTTCGGTAATTTCCCCTATGCTTCCCCCTACGGCAGGCGTAGAAACATGGAGCACGACGAACTTCCTCTTAGACGTACGACAGCCCTCTAATGGTCAGGTGCGCTATACGCGACTATGGTTTGCATGGATAAACTCGGAAGCGGACTCAATACAACAAGGAATCAGCGGGGCAATAGACAATATACAGATAGTGGAAAACAAATCCTCTATGCCGACCGATTTTATGGGGACAGTAGAGAATTGTGACCATGTAGTATTTCAATGGAATCCTACAGCAGAACGCTTTCAATTTCAGTATCGCCGCATAGGTGACAGCATTTGGAAGAACCGTTGGGTAAAAGGCAGCACCTATACACTCCAAAACATGCGGGAAGGTAACTACGATTTCCGCGTGCGCAGCATGGAGGTACAAACTGATGCACAAGGCAAAACGGACACCGTGTATAGTCCATACGCCTACATAAACAACTTCAACATATTCTGCCCCGAGTTGCACTGTATCAACTACTCCAACCTGCACGACACGACTATGGCACGCTGTACCTACGGCACGACCACTACCGAAGGATATGAGGTCAACAAAGACAAGCCCTTTGAGAAGATAGGAGTGATTGACCAAGGAGCGAACTCTATTCTCTCGCGTCATACGGTGGTATGGGATACTACGGCGACCGACCCCCGCACAAGAGGACGACTGCGAATGGTACCGCGAGGCGAGACGTCAAGTGTGCGTTTGGGCAACTGGGAGACGAGCAACGGCACAGAAGCGATAACCTATCCGTATAATGTAGACAAAAACAGCGAGATATTGCTATTGCGCTATGCCATTGTATTGGAGAGTCCTACGGGGCACAGCGAAGACCAAATGCCGCGTTTTATATTGGAAGTACGGGACGAAAACGGGCAATTAGTGGATCCGTCGTGCGGTCGCGTGGACTTAAACCCACTAAGCAATGACCCCGGTTGGCAAACCATCAAAGGAGAAAGCACGGACGCTGACATTGTGTATAAAGATTGGACGACACTGGGACTAAACCTAAGTGCCTACGAGGGGCAGACATTGTACATTAGCGTAGCAACCTACGACTGTTTCCTATCAGCGCACTACGGATATGCCTATTTCACATTAGATTGCGAGTCTGCCAACATCAAAAATACAGGTTGCGGAAAAGAGGTAATGGAGGTGGTTGCCCCCGACGGCTTCAACTATCAATGGAGAACGGACGATGGCATCGTCCGTTCCACCGATCGCATTGTCGAAATACATTCCACCGACCCAACCAATTGGACTTGCCGACTCATCTCAAAAGAGAATACGGGCTGTTGGTTCGAACTATCAATCAACACTACGGCACGTTGGCCGCAAGCGGAGTTCGGGCTGCTTTATACCCCTCAGAACTGCGAAAACCGCTATACGATTACCAATACAAGTTATGTATGGGTAAACGAAAACGGCAAGCATATCGAATACCGCGACGAAGGCTGTGAGAACTACGAATGGGAGTTCAGTACGGGCGCACAAGATTACACCACCGATCCGAATCCGGGATATATCATATTCCCAGCCGAAGGCGGAAAACACTGGGTACACCTAACAGCAAAGAACGGCATCGGCGAAGGAGCATGCATGTCTGATACAACGATAGAAGTTACGGTGCCGCGTATTGGCGACACACAGGAGTCGGTGTTCGACACCATCTGCGAGGGCAGTTGGAAAGACTGGCACGGAGACAGATACACCACGGGCGGTACATACACTTTCCAAGGACAAGATCCCCAGACGGGGTGTCATGCAAACGACACGCTGTATCTGATAGTAAATCCGCAGGATTTCAGGGAACTGAGCGACACAACGGTTTGCTATGGCGATACGGTACGTTTGGATAGTCTGTGGACGGACGTATCGAGGACTATGCGTCTCGTATTGCCAAACCGGTACGGGTGCGACAGCACGGTTATACAGAAGGTGACGGTTCTACCCGAAATGATGCCTATAATAGAAGCACAGGAGGCTGACAGCACACACCCATACGGCTATATACACATTACCATTTCGGAGTATTCGAATGTGTCACGGTTTACCATCAACGGCACTGAATATACCGAGTCGGTAGCATTGGATAGCCTGCGTGGCGGGATATACACTATGAATTTCTATAACGATTTCGGTTGCTCCACCAGCGAAGAGATTCGCATGTGCCGCTATATGATTTTCCAGCGCTGGAACGATGTCATCTCGCTGATGAATGCCAATTATGAGGGCGGCGGGACATTCACCGGGTATCAATGGTATGAAAACGGCGAACCGATTGCGGGAGCAAATAAATCGTACTACAACAAAATCGGCGGATTATCCGAGAACGACTATTACACCTGTTTGGTTACACTGCCGGACGGGACACAAGAAATGAGTTGCGTGTTTGTACCGACAATTACCCAAGAGGGACAAATATCACTCTCGCCATCATACATCCGTAGTGGGCAAAACGTGGTAGTATTCGTGCCGCAAAAAGCGCAAGTACGTGGATACAACACAATGGGTTTACCTATATTCACCACCGACATTCCAGCAGGAGAGAGCACTTTGCCACTCTCTATGGAACACGGGATGTATATACTTGTGGTATCCACACCCGCCGGAGACAAACCTTTCAGGGTAATTGTGGAATAAAGAAACGTTTATTAACGTACAATCAGACTTTATTTTTTAGAAAACATATCATTATCCATATAAGTATTTTCCATTAATCATATTGTCAATTTGTGGAGATTATACGTTTAACAATAAAAAAAGGATAAATGAAACGCATACTATATATATTGGTGTTGGCAATAGCATTGCCTATGGTATTGATGGCGGCACCGCCCGCGCGGAATAGTAAAACCAAGGGCAAAGGTAAAAGCCAAAACACCAAAATACAAGACCTGCATCTTGTCTCGATGTGGGGCGGGGTCGGATACTCGGGATTGGTGAATAACTACTCCGTAGCGACTTTCGATGCAGGATTAGGCAAGACGGGGCGTTTCGATTCACGTTTTATAGGTGGTGGCGGCGGTCTGATTGGCGCAGGTTACGAGTTGCACCATGGACGGTTTATGTTCTCTGCCGAACTGGAACTACGTCTTTTTTCTTCGGAGGACAGAATGACGCTTTCGCCGTTTCAGACCGATCGCGGAGACTATGCCACGATGGTGCAAAACTACGAATTGCAAGGTTTCCGCGAAACGCAAACCGTAGGACAACTAATGGTGCCGATACTCTTTGGCGGAAATTTCGATCGATACTATTTTATGGCGGGTGCCAAGGTAGGGCACGCACTTTTCGGAAGGTGGAAACAGCGTGGTAATCTCATCACATCCGTAACCGAACAGATGGGATTGGAGGACTGGACAGACATACCCGCGCACAACCTGCAAACAGGAACTTTGGCGGAACACCCTCTATATGGAGGAATGGGCAACGGACCAATCATGTGGGGATTGGATGTAACATTATCCGGCGAGTTTGGTATCAACCTAAATGAGTTTTTCCCCACCGACTGGCAGACAGCCAACGAAGACAGCCGCCACCCATGGCATACCCGTCTCGGCATGTTTATCGACTATGGTATGCCTATTCTCTCCGCCCGCACGGGGGAGGGCGCAACACTGGCATACGTGGACAAAACATACGAATCGGATGCTAATCCTGCGAAGTTGTACACCACCCCACTACACCAGTCGAGTTTTGCGGATAAGAATCTAAGTTCACTTCTTGTGGGTGTCAAACTGACGGCTCTTTGGCAGGTGAATAAGCCGAGAGTGCCGAACCCCAGGATGGTATTTGTGGTAACTGACACATTGGGTAATCCGATTGTTTCACAAGCAAGCGTGGAGGTAAAAGACACCAACAAACCCAAGCAGAAAGCCAAAGTGCGCAATATGGGCAAAGGCAGCAAAGCGGCTGTACGCTACGCCAAATCGACCTACACGATAGTAGCTCGCGCTGCGGGCTACCTGCCGAGCGATTATATGGGCGATACACTGCGTGTGATTCACACCACCGACTTGGATACGGTGCGCTTCAGCCTGATTCGCGAACCACGTTGGGTATGCTATGTGCATAATCTGGAAACAGAACAACTAATCGGTGCTACGATGCAACTAAAGAGCCGAATTTCCGATGGACACAACAAAACGCTGACCATCAATGCGGAGACACCTGCGGTAGTAAGGTTGCACTATGGCGATGTATTCGATATGGTATTATCAGCAGACGGCTACCACGACACCACGGCGGTTGTCAGCCGTTTGACCGACACCGTGCATTACTACCTGCGTCCGATACATATCGTACATAAGACGCTGCTACTCAAGCACATGTATTTTGCTACCGACAAGGCGGACATCTTGCCCTCGTCCGAACCCGAATTGATACGTCTATACACTATGCTGACAGAGAACCCCGAAGTGCGTATCCTGATTACGGGGCATACCGACTCGCAAGGTTCGGATATATACAACCAAGTGCTGTCGGAAAAACGTGCGGCAAGCGTGAAAACCGAGATGGTGAAACGCGGTATAGCCGCAGACCGTATCGAGACCAACGGAAAGGGCGAAAGTGAACCTATTGACACCAACGACACTGAAGAAGGACGGCAAAACAACCGCCGTGTACAGATTACGGTGCTGGACGAAAAGTAATAGAAATTAATTAACGCACAATTAAACGTTAGTTTCGTTTTTGTGAAAAGATGAACATATATATGCTCCACAAATTAACCATTAATTCAGCGTGGTTTGTAAGAAATGAAGATATCTATCTATATATATAAAATAATAGCATTTGCGGGATTGCTATTGGTGGGTGCATTGCCGCTGCGGGCACAGCAGACTTCATATTATTGCGATTTTGAAAACGCACAAGAAAAAAACATGTGGGTATGCAATGCAGTCACACAAAGTGCCAAATGCGAAAACCAATGGTATATAGGCAGTTTGGGCAATTTCAGCGAAAATGGTCAGAACGGGTTGTATATATCTGCGGACAATGGCAAAACCTGCTCCTATACCACCAAGAGTGCTTCTTCAGTAGTTGTATATCGCGAAATAGATTTGCTGACTGGTACCTATTTTTTAGACTTTGATTGGCGGGCGTTGGGACTGAAGAACGCTTCGATAGTTGTCTTCTGGATTCCAAAATCCATTCATACCAACTCCAATCCAACTAGCGGATACAGCAGCAAATTAGATCAATATCGCATTGGCGGAGATAGTGTTTTATATGGTGCTATCACGTGGCAGTCGGCGCGTTTCACATTTAGTATTAACAATAGTAACCAGGCCGGCAAATTGGTGTTTATCTGGAATTGTGCAAAGAATGGTGCAGCTCCCAATCTCCCTGCCGCTTGCATAGACAATATACGCATTACACCCTATACGGAAGATTGCGAAAAACCGGAATATCCTAAGGATAACAAAGGAAACATCACGGCTTACGACAAAAATACCGCAACGCTGTCGTGGACAAAAGGCAGCGGGGTATACCAAGTGCGCGACTACAATATGGAGGACGGCAAGGTAGTGTTTTATGATGCTATACAGCAAAACTCCGTGCAACTGAAGACCTTCACCGAAGGGTATCACATATTCTCTGTGCGATCGGTTTGCAGCGAAAACAGTTTCTCCGAATGGGAGAGCGTTTCCGAATTTATTTGGATACCGGGCAACCGCTGTGTAGACTATATGGATCTGGAGCAAGCCACATGCTACTATGGCAGTTTTGAAAACCCCTATAAAGCAGTAGGCGTTGTGGACAAAGGATATGACAATATCGAATCGCGCCATACAATCCACTATGTCAAAGGCGAAACCGACCCCCGTACCGAAAACAAACTCAAGACCATCCCTGACGGGGAAATTGCGTCCGTGCGGTTGGGCAACTGGAAACCATTTGCAGAAGCGGAGGCTATTGAGTACAAATATCCAGTACAGGGGGGGCAGAGTGATATTATGGAACTCAAATATGCCATCATTTTGGAAAAACCTACAGGACACAGCCGTGAAGAAAAGCCACATTTCTTGTTGGATATATTTGATAATACAGGGGAACAAATTGGGAAAATCAAAGCAGATGATGGAACGATAGTAGTAGATAAAAGTGGTTGTTTTAGTGCAGACTTTGCGGCTGATACGGAAAAAGATTTGGAAGGCTGGAACGAATGGTTCCCCGAGAATAGCGATAACGCTAGCATTGTATGGAAAGATTGGACCACATTATCTATTTCTTTGCGAGACTATATCGGACAAACACTAACCATTCGTTTTACAACGCAAGACTGCAGTTTAGATGGGCACTATGGCTATGCCTATTTCACGATAGGCTGCCGCAGTGGCGACCTGGAGGGTATCGCCTGCGGCGATTTCGACACCGACCATTTCAATGCCCCTGAGGGGTTTAATTACGAATGGAGGAAAGTGGTAAATGACTCGTTAATAACGGAAAAAGGTCTCCCCTACGTGGACGGCAACGTGCTGCATATTGACAAATTAGACACGTGCATCTATGCCGTAGAAGTCATTTCGAAGATGGGCGACCACTGTTCCTACACGCTGACCGCCAACCCAAACCCGCGTTTTCCGAAAGCAGAGGTTACGGGGCAGGAACGTGTAGAGAACTGCACCAACTATGTGGACTTTACCAATGCATCACATATCTATTTCATCAACCGCAAAAACGGTTCGTTATCGGAGTCAAAAGAGCCTGTAGAAGATGTTATTTGGGACTTCGGAGACGGTTATCCGTTAGTACATTCTACAGCAAGCACGCTCACGCACGAATACCCCGCTTCGGGCGGCAAGTTCACTGCCAAAGCGATAGCCTCGATGAGCAACGGTGTCTGCCAAGATACCGCCTTGATCGAGATAGAAATCCCCGATCTGAGTGCAGGCAACGACACCCATATAGACAAATGCATGGGCGAGAGTTATACCCTGCCTACAGGGGTGGAGGTAACCCAAGACACCATCTATACATTCGACGAGAAAAACCAATACGGCTGTGATGCGGCGAGCCATATCATTGTGCATTTCCACAAGCAGAAGACCGACACGGTAGATGCTGCAATATGCGAGGGCGAAACCTATACGTTCGAGGACAATACCTACACCAAAGAAGGACAATATACCGAGAACTTGGTGTCTGCTGCCGGTTGCGACAGCCTGCGTACACTCAACCTAACGGTTTATCCGAAACTGATTGTAGATGTGCAAGATACCGTCTCGCTATGCGCTGACGAACCCACACTGATTATTCCTTACAACCACAAGCAAGGACGGTTGGATTCGGTAGTGGTACATCTCGGTAACATCAGGGTATCCACAGGGAAACCTCAGGGAAAAGACAATATCTATATTTTCATGCCCGATGAGGAAATACGCATTCCTTTACCGGAGGACATTACTCCGCAGGACTATCCGCTGACACTCTCTTTTCTGTCTTTGGAGTGTCCTATGGAGCCTGTTCACATCGTAGCACGCATACGCTATTCAGCATCGGTTATTGAACAGAAAAACGACCTGATATCCCTGCTCAATGCAGACTACAACGGCGGTTTTTCTTGGATTGGCTACCAATGGTATTGCAACAACGCTCCCGTTCTCGGAGCAGAGACATCCTACATAGTGGTTGGCGATGAACACCTTGGCGACGAATATTACTGCCTGCTGACCCGCGAGGACGGCACACTCGTCTCCACCTGCCCGATTACGTATGCCGGCGGCAAAACGCCCATAGAAAACGTAACCGACCGCCAAGTATATCCTACGCTCGTTTCCGCAGGTGAAAACCTGCATATTGTAGGCGAGACCGCCGTAACGATTGTGGATGTATTAGGCAACCACGTGGCAGCATACCGCTCGAAAGACGCTCATTGGACCATTCCAGCGCCCGCCCGCAGCGGACTCTATTTTATATTGAATACCCAACAAATAATTGCTCGAATCATTGTACACTAAATCGCACATAGTATCCATTCTGTTGCTGTTGGTCAGCGTTGCTGCCTCGGCGCAATACTCCACAGGTCGTGTCAACCACTATCTGGCTCTCTCGCTGGGCGGCGGCGAAAGCAATACGTTCACGTCTTTTGCTGGCAACTCCTCTTTCTCCAAAGACCAAGCGGGCGGAAATGCACTATTCAACATTGCCTACGAACTGCGCAAAGATCAATTTTTCTTTGGTCTCGGCGTCGGCGTTGCCTACAACTACATATGGCAAAAAACAGAACCGTTCTGCAATACGTTCAGTCGCACTGACCGCGAAGGCGATGACATTATCTACACCTATCAATATACCGACTATTGCGATCGGCAACATGTGCTATCGGTGGGTATTCCTGTCTATTTCGGCGGGTATATCGGCAGTTATGCTTACATCCTTGCGGGGGCGAAATTTTCCTTCCCCATACTTGCCGACCACTATACCACCACTATGCTTTCCACTAATGGGACATACACACGTTTTATCCACACCATAGAGAATGCACCGACGTATGGTTATTTCCCTGCCGAAGAGTACGCCTACAGCCAAACATATACCGACCCTGTACTGCAGATCGCTCCTATGATGGAAGCAGGTGCCCGCCTGCCGCTCCACAGCCGACGTATAGAAATGCGCCTTGGCGTATATGCCGAGTATCATATTCCTATATCCTATATCCATAATCTGCCACTTGTCGATTACTCGCAAATGCCCACTACACCCGCCAATGAGCAAACACTGCAAGATATGCACAATCTATTGATATTCAATCCGCTTACACAATCTAACCTGCAAGGTAAGACTTGGTCGCAACTCACGGTAGGTATCAAATGGACGTGCCTCTTCAACCTGACCCGGCAAACTCATCCTTGCCGTTGTTTGGAGATGTAGTTTTTTATATTTAAGCCTAATCAACCTCATTAACCATAGGTCGCATCTGCGGCAAAAAGTCAGGTGAATGTCGAGAGAATAAAAGGTAATTGAAAAAACAGAAAAAACATTTGTTTTGTTACAAAATATAAATATTATGAGAAAGATTGTTTTGTTGCTGAATATATTGGTTCTTTCTGTGGCCCTCCAAGCCACAACAAAGGATATTGTCCATATCGATTTCGAAAACGGTTTGCCTGCGGGATGGACACAAGAATATACCCGTCTGCCGATAGATGGCAACACCGAACAAACGGCGTTTTCTTGGTTTATCGAGGACGGCAACACCCTCCTGCATCCTACGGGGTGTGTCTCAGGCACTCGGCGTCTGGCTGCCCGCAATGCACGCAGGCAGGAGATGCGTTTTGTCACGCGTTTTGTCTCCCCCGTGATGAACCTCCTCAATGATTTTCAGCCGCAACTCACTTTCTCCCACGCCGAACCGCAAAAAAACGGCTATAGCGATACTCTGAAAATCTATTATCGCACCTCTGCTTCCGACTATTGGCATCTGTTTCCCACGGCTACCTACCAACGCAATGCCATCTGGAAACAGGAGACCCTGCAACTCGTCAGTGCCAACACCACCTACCAGATTGCTTTCGAGATAACCGAAAATATGGGCTATGGCGTGCTGTTGGACGATATCATCATCCATGCCACTCCCACTTGCCAAGACATCAAGAATCTGCAGGTTACCGATCGTCATGCCCATGATGCACTCGTCAGTTGGGATGCTACGGGTGCATACGATCATTTTGAAGTACTCCTTACCTCTGCCCCTGTTTCCGATTTCGGCAACATTGCCCCCGCTATCGTCTTGCAACACATCACAGACAATGTCTTCAATCCTGAGATTACTCTCACCGGACTCCAACCCGATATTACCTACTATGTCTATGTGCGTTCCTCCTGTGATGGCGACAACAACGAATATACCCAATGGGTAGGTACCTCGTTTAAGACTCTCACTACCGTCACACTTCCCTATTCCGAGAATTTTGAAAACACCATATCCTTGTCGGGTAGCAAAATGTACGGGAAACCGGCAGGATGGACCATCGGCAGCAATATCAATGCACAGGTGCCGTTTGTCTATAAGGGTAGCAATCGCAATGAACGTGCACCTTATGCCTTGGATTCCACGTTCTATCTCTCTTTTGCCGGAGCACGCACCAACGAGAACCTCCCTATTGAGGGAGGTAAATACGTTTACGCCGCAACCCCGGAAATATTGGTGCCATCATTATTCGGAGTTGAAATCAATTTCTGGGTTACCGCCTACGACCGTATCTCGCTCGGAAACACCCGCTATGCCGCTGAACTGCAAGTAGGCGTTATGACCGATCCGACCGATTTTAATACTTTCCGTGCCATAGATACAGTGCAAGTGGAGACATCATATATGTTCAAGCGGGTAACCGTCTCATTGGCAGACTATTTTGGCACAGGTAAATTCATAGCCTTTGTTTCCAACATCAAGGAGCAGAATGCCATCTATATTGACAATGTAGAGATACACCTGCCCGCTGTTCCATCCCCCACGCACATCCGTTGTAAGGACGTAACCTCCCAAGGATTCACACTCTGTGCCAATATGCACGATGCCGATTCTTGGAGTTACCGTATTGCCACTTCTTATCGGCGGGATGGCAATGTACCCGAATCGGACATCCTTTTCGAGCAACGTGGAATCACAGCCCCTGCCGTTTCTGTCTATAAAACGGACGGATTGTTCACAGGCAAGACCTTGTACATCTATACTCGTGCTACCCGATTTGAACAAACCTCTCCATGGTCGTTCCCAATTGCGCTGCGCGTACCTGCCGCCATGCCCGCCATCACTGAAGCGACTCCCTACAAAGAAAGTTTTGAACCTTCTTCGGGAGAAATACTGCTTTCTGATTTGGCCAAAGAATTGCGTTTGCCGGGACAACCGCTGGGAGCCGCGTCTGTCTTCTATGCACTTACCAACATTACCCCTACCCTCAACGCCTACCCGCGTATCAGTTCTGCAGCCCCCAATGCCGTCGGGTCGCACCTGCAACTATGCGGTACGGATACATGGTTTGTTCTTCCCGAAACAACCACCGACTTAAAGCAACTGAAGATGGTCTTCAGCCATGCCACGAGCACACAGACCTCCGTCGGACAATTGTCAGTAGGAGTGATGACTGACCCTTACGATCTCTCCACTTTCACCGCTCTTGCATCTTTTACTGCCGATGCACCGACATATAACCGCTGTTTGGTTTCGTTTGATTCATACAACGGAAATGGCAAGTTTATCGCTTTTCGTTCTATGAATGCAGGAGCTAACAATATAAGTATCAATCTCATTGACGAGATTGTCATTTCCCGCTTGACTGACTGCCGCGAGGCTAGTAATATAGACATCAACGTACATGCCCGTAGCGCCGAAGTTACATGGAATGCAGGTGGTATGCAAGCATGGAAGGTTGGTATAGCCCCAACCCGTTCGATGGTGCAAGCCAACTACCAGGTGGTGACCTCGTCAAGTATCCGTTTCAACGATCTGAACCCGCTGACTACCTACTACATCACGCTCCAAACCATCTGCGGTACGGACACAATGGATACCAATGACGTTACCTATAGTTTTACCACACCATTGGGGCTGCCCATCGAGGAAAATTTCCTCTATTCGTCTTTTCCGGACGGGTGGAGACATATGTATGGTGCTGCCAACGCAGTATTCAACGGAACGGAACTTTTGGAACGGCCGGAGACACCCAGCAAACACTGGCGGCTGACTAACAAAAGCGAGCACGTACTCTCCCCTATGTCCGACTATGTCGCTTATGCGTATATCACCGGCTACGACTATTACTATTGGTTCATCAGCCCCTCATGGTATATTGATGCCGAAGAAGGCGAGACGGTGGAACTCCGTTTCAACCTTGCCGTTAAGCCGGGTCCTGACGATCAACCCGGTCAGGCCGGTATTGATGATAAGTTCTGCGTTATTGTCAGCGAAGACGCCGGCAAAACATGGAATGCTGCCAATGCTACCATTTGGAGCAATGACGGGAACGGACAATATAGTCTCAATAACGATCTTCGTTGGGGTGAATCACAATCTGTTTCCTTAGATTTCACCAAGTATATAGGCAAGACCGTTCAAGTGGCTTTCTATGCAGAATCAACTATCTCCAACACCTCTACCTATGTTATCATTGACAATATCTCTATACGCGTACAGGACGCACAATGCGGTGGATTGTCCTCACTCCGCGCAGCAGCCAATGCCGACAATAGTGCCACTATCACATGGCTGCTCAATGGTATCAATCCAAAGCCCGCTATCATACAAGTAAGCACAGACCCGGAGTTTAGCACACTATTATTCAACGACACCATTGCAGCAAACACCGTACAGGTCAAAGGTTTGCAGTCCGCCTCCACCTACTATGTACGCGGACGACAAGCCTGCCAGAACGACTTGGATTGGCATGTTATCACGCTGCATACCCAATGTGCTGCCGTCAATCCGGATACCTACTATGAGACATTCTCCAACCCTGCAACGACACATTGCTGGACAACCGGTTTTATCTCCGAACTCGGTACTGGTACCGCTCCACAGCGCATTGAGAATAATAAATACGGGGCAGTATTGGAAATTAAAAAGCCCTCCGTTTCGGTCAACGAGTCGGATGGTGCGTATGCTGTCTCGCCGGAGTTCCTTGTGGGCAATGATATCAATAAGTACCAATTGGTATTCTCGGCAGCCACCTACTCCCAAGATGCCGACAACGTACACCGTCTGTCTGTGGGTATCGTTTCAGACCCTACAGATCCCGGCTATACGTTTACCCCGCTTTCCGAGATAGTTCTCCCGTACTCTGCTGATTCTGCTGCTATGCGCACATATGTTGTCAGTTTTGAGAATTACACGGGCGACATCGATGGTAATTTCGGACACTACGTTATGTTCCTCTCCGAGGCGGGTAGCGACTCCACCAACTATAGCTATATTGATAATATATTTATTGAGCCTATCCGCCATTGTCTCCAAATTTTCGATATGGATGCCGACTCTACTTTTGTAGATGGTGCCGTATTGAATTGGACGGGCAACGCTTCGCAGTACGAATTGATTATTTCGTCCGTTCCTGTCCGCCCCGATACAATTACCACGGCTCTTGTGCATACCACTATCGGCACCAACACATACACCGTTACAGGGTTACAACCATCCACCCTATATTATGCTTATGTACGCGGATTATGCGGTGATGGCGAGGTCAGTCGCTGGTCGTCAGCCACTACGTTTACTACCACACTCGGTGTCCCTTATCTGGAACCTTTTGCAGCCAATAGTCTCAGCGCAGATATATGGCACACCTATTCCGCTCTATGGAAAAAAGACAGCATTACCCTTGCCGAAATGAATACCTCCACAGGGTGGTCGCTTGAGAATTGGGTTAAAGACGGTATTACGGGTATTGACACCTACCACGCACGTTTCTCATGGTTAAATCAAAGCAACGTATGGCTCATCTCGCCAGTTATTGATATGTCAAAGACGGAACCGGGTGTCATTACTCTCTCTGCCAATATAGCCCTCTGCGCCAACCAGTATAACAATACCGCTCAGACGCCGCAAATGGCACAGAGCGACCGATTAGGCGTATGTATCTCTACCGACAATGGCAATACATGGAGCAAACGCAATGCCATATTCTGGTCATGCGACAGCACAGGCGAACATTATTACAATCGATTCGGACTGAATGCACGAAGAATATCCATGGATATATCTCAATTCGTGGGACAACCTATCCGTATTGCATTCTATCTGGAAACGGGAAGAACAAGCAACCAAATGTATATCGACTCCGTACAATTGACACGGAAAGAGGCGGTTTGTTTGGGAGTACGCAACCTGCAGTTGGTTCCTACGTCTGACACTACGGCACACGCTTCGTGGACAACCTATGGCATACCCGAAGATGTGCATATCGAATTGTCGGATTATGCCGATTTCTCGCATATCATCACGCAATTCACTACCGCTCAATCGTCATGTGATTTCCGCGGACTGACCCATGGAACTACCTACTACCTGCGCATCACGCAAGAGGGTTGCACCACGTCGGTGGTACAATCGCTGAATATGCCCTATGTTGCTCCCTATGCTGAGACGTTTGGCGGCACGGATCTACCACCATTTTGGATAACAATGAGCGGTTCTGCCATAGCCGCCTTTGCAGGTACACTACCAGTACTGAATACCGATTATTCTTCCGAAGGTTGGAAGATAATGAATCGATCCTACGGATTACCTGCCAACCATTTGGCGGGTGAACTCTCCAATGCCACCACCAAATGCATCGATCAATGGCTTGTTTCTCCAGAAATAGGAATTCCTGCCACCGATACAGAAACCACACTATCATTCGATTTGGCACTCACTGCTCACAATAGTGAGGCAGCACCCGACAATACGGACGATCAAGAATTCCGTGTATTGATTTCCAGCGACAATGGTACAACGTGGAGTAGCAATACCCAGTGGCTCTTTGCCAATACTTCTGCTGCCTATCGTTCACTCTCGAGCCTCAGCACCACGGGAGAACGTATTGAGTTGGATATGAAACGCTATGCAGGCCAACGTGTCCGCATAGCACTATATAAGACGGCTACCCGCCAAGACAACACCTGCGATGTGCATATCGCCAACCTGCGTTTGGCAACGCCTTGCGCCCAACCGGATTCGTTGGTGGCACAATCCGTCGATTTTACGAGTGCTACGCTCGTATGGAAAGGGCAATCCAACCTGCCGACCGTCATTGAATATGCTACTGCCGCTAACTTTGCCCACCCGTTGCGTGATACCGTTGCTACAGGGCTGACACATACACTGCTCGGTCTGATACGCGGTACTGCCTACTACGTGCGCGTATGGCAACTATGTGCGGGTAACCAGGAAAGCGACTATAGCAACACGCTACAATTCACCACATCGTATGGTACCCCCTATAGCGAACCGTTTGCAACACTGAGCGATTGGACGACCTGTTCTATGCCCATTGCTTATTCCATCACCGACTCGCTGCCTACAGCAGTAAGTACAACTTCCAAATGGAAACCTACGGCGGATACAACTGTTCTCAACGGTGCCAACATCTATTGTACCAACGATGCCAGGAACACCCATTGGCTAATCTCTCCGGTCATTGACCTGACGCCTAACAGTGGAGCGGAGACCATCATTCTACAAATGGATATGGCATTGACAACCACTCCTTTTGCCGTTCGCCAACCTGCACCTTCCAACCGCGAGGCAAATCAATTCAATCTGTTGGTCAGCACCGACAACGGCAAGACGTGGAAAGAGGAGAATCGCTGGATATGGTCAAAAGCAGACACTGCCGATTTCCGCTATGCCGACATTCCTGCTGCAGGGCAAAACTATGCCCTCGACTTTACCCGTTTTGCCGGGCAAAGGATCCGCATTGCCTTTGTCCACAATGCGCCGAAACCAGTCTGTCTCGGAATCAACAATCTATCCTTAAGCAGCGGTTCGTCCACATGTTTCGGCGTACAGAATATCCGTATCAATACGGTGGATACTGCAGCCCAAATCACGATCGTTCCTGCAGACAAAGCATCAAAGTGGGAACTCGCTTATGGCACTGGCACAACCGACCTGCAAGATATGCCGCATATCATTACAGAAGATGTAGATGTCACATTGCACAACTTGTCGTTAAGCACGCTCTATCAAGTGTATGCACGTTCTATCTGCGCAGAGGGAGATACGTCCGTATGGTGTACACCTGTAGAGTTGCTAACTCCGCAAGGTGTGCCTTATACCGTTCCTTTCGACAGCACGCTGTGCAATTGGTCCCGCTACACTGGCGACCCTGCCTCCGTCTTTGCTGGCACCAAGAAACTGCAAGCCGTCAATACGCCTGCCGGTTGGAAGGCATGCGACGGGAGCAGGGCTTTCGGGTACAATCATATCTGCTGTACCAATAGTGTGCAAGATGCCTATTGGTTGGTTTCGTCCGTTGTCAACCTGATGCCGCAGCAGGGTGACAAACAACTCTATTTTGGCATCACATTGGCACTCACAGACACCCTTTCCGCCAATGCTCCCAAGAAAACCGACCGCAACTCATTCTATATTGCCGTTTCTACCGATGGTGGTAACACATGGAGCCAAGAAGAGACCATTCTTTGGGGTGGAAATACCACAACAGCAGACTACCTATATAATGCCATCCCCAACCGACACGGGTGGAGATACTATCTCGACTTTACCAAATATGCAGGCAAAGCAATCCGCATTGCCTTGATTGAAGGAACTGGTGGTACAAGCGCGTACAATTATGCTCCTACTACCATCCATGTGGCCAATGCCGAATTAGAGGAATATAACACGCCCTGTTTCGGTGCTGCCGATATGCAATTTGAAACCATCGGTACTGCTGTCTGTTGCACGATTATCCCCAACGATAGTGCTAAGGCTTGGCAATATGCGTACGGCGAAAGCGGTGTGAATATTACCACCGCAAAAGTGTATAACACCAACACCAAGACTTTCAATCTCAGCGGTTTGCGTATGGGAACCGCCTACGATGTCTATGTGCGATCCGTGTGCGGTGTAGGTGATACATCCGTTTGGACAGGACCTTTCTCATTCCAAACCAACTATGGCGTGCGTTACGAGCACCCGTTGGTATGGTCGAGTGATGCCTTTAGCCCCGAATGGAGCAGATGGCAGGGCAATGCGCAAGGTCAGTTTACACGTTTGGTATCCCATTCCGGTTGGCGTGCTGCACAAAGTGCCACAGGCATATTCGGTGCTCCGCATACATATATCAATCTGTGGTTTGGCGGCAACAGTGATCCGACACGCTATCTGTTGGCAACACCTATGCTTGATTTCACAACTCTGTCCTCGGAAAGTATCGAAATGAGTTTCGATTTGGCTCTTACTTCCACTGAAACTTCCACTACCGCACCTTCTGGCGACAAGATTATCGACCAGCAGTTTAAGATACTCGTTTCTACCGACGAGGGCAAGACCTGGGAAATGGCCGCCGCATGGAATGAAACCGGCAAAGCCGACTATTCTTTCGCCGCCATTCCTGCTGCAGGCAGACGATATTCAGTAGATCTGACGCAATATGCCCACAAGAACGTGTATGTCGGCTTCTACGCAGAATCGTTAAACAAGGACGGCAATAGCACTCTTCACATCAAAGACTTGGTAATCGATACTCTGTCTTCGACGGATTGTGTCCCCGTCAAGAGTATGGTAGTCAAGGAAACCACCTATCATACTGCCATAGTGGAGTTCCATTCTCCGAGTATAAAACACGCCTTGGCTGTAGAGTATGTATGCCTGCCCGATGGTGCGCATTTCTCTGATGCTACAGCACTTAAAAGCGACACCAATGTGGTAACGATTGCCGGTTTGGAGGCTAATGTAAATTACGATGTCTATAGCCGTATGCAGTGCGCCGATGGTACATGGACGGAGTGGGCTGGTCCTTTCGGCTTCAGTACGATGGCCTGCACCGCTGTAGAAAGTATTACACCGCAAGAAATAACCATCCACAAAGCCGTTGTATTGCTCAATACGCCCGATACCGACGACTCATTCCGCTATCAAGCCGCTATGGTTGAGCATAACGGGGCATTAAACCCGGCAGAGGCAACTACCTCCGACACCCGCACCGTTACCATCGTAAAGGAACTGAACTCGGGTGCTTTGTATGACGTCTATGCCCGTAAGATATGCCAATCGGGCGACACATCCGAGTGGTCGGGACCATTCGTTGTCCGTGCAGCATACGCCGTACCGTTCTTCGAGTCCACCCGCTGGAACAACGAGATTGACAGCACGTGGACGCGATACACCGGCAAGTTGGACAAACTCTACCTACAAACCTTGCGTTACTCCGGTTGGCAAGCAGGCAAAGCAGGTTGGGTATTCCCTGAAAACCATGCCTACGTCCGCACCAATACCTATAGTGCGCTCTTGGAGACCCCGCTGATAGACCTAACCAACATCACCCCGGGTACTCCCGTAACATTATCTTTCGATATGGCACTTACCGCCTCTTACGGAGCCGCAGAGGGCATCAATCCAAAGCCCTCCAACTACCGGAACCAATCTTTCTCCGTCTTGGTTTCCACCGACGGCAAATGGTCTGAAAAGAAAGGTTGGACATGGCGCGACAATGGTGGTAAATACAAATACAGCGACATTGCCGTAGATGGCGACACCTACGAACTGGACCTTTCGGCGTATGCCGGACAGGCATTCCACATAGGTTTCTACTCTTGTTTAGATACCACAGGCGGTGGAGAGAACTATCTTCACCTGCAAAATATCTCGTTGGACACCGTCCCCATTGCCTCCTGCCGCGGACTGAAAAAAGTGCAAGTAGGCAACGTATCTTCATACAGCGCACAAGTATCGTATCGCAACAAGAGCAACAACGACCCGCTGTTGGCAGAGATTGAAGCGGCCACAGACCCGTATTTCGAGGATGTTATTCTCTTAGATACCATCCGTGGTACAGACACCTATACACTGAACCAACTTGCCCCCACCACTACTTACTACCTGCGTTTGCGTCAGTTATGTACGGATGGTGGAGTATCGGCATGGACGATTCCCGTCTCTTTTACCACAGCATACAATCTGCGTTACCAAGAGGATTTTGAAAACGTGAAACGCTTCAATAGCGATTGGGCTATCTACAAGTCTCTTGCTGCCAATATATTCAATGGCGAGACACTAAACCCCATTGGTTTCAACGGCACTTGGGCACGTGATACTGCCAACCATATCTGCTTCAACGATGCCCACCTGATGATTCGTATGGGAACGTCCGACTATGGTTGGGTGGTATCTCCGGGCATTGACCTGACGCAAGAAAACGGCAATGTATTATTAGGCTTTGATGCTGCTGTCTCTGCCGGAAGTTACAAAGAACCTATACCGGAACCTGCCGATCTGGATTCTATGCAGTACTTTATGGTCGCGGTCTCGGATGATGATGGTGCTACATGGCAGCGCAACAACGTAACCATTTGGTCGAACGACCCGAATATAGTGGCGGACTATCCGCTCACTACCTTGCAGATGCAACCGCGCCGTTTCCTTATCGACCTCAGTCGCTACAAAGGCAATGTTGTACGTATCGCTTTCTATGCCGAGAAACTGAAAGGTTCTAACTACAACTACTACATGGTGGATAATATCGACATCAATCGCGCCACCCTGCATACCTATACCGATACCATCTGCCAAGGCGACGACTATGGCAACCATGGCATTGAGTACGCTGCCGAACAATTGACCATCGGCAGAAACCAATACCGTATTGTGGCGGATGATATGAGCGAAGTTACCGACCTGACCATTGTGGTCAATCCTATCTATACCACCCGCTATACGGGTACGGTCTGCGAGGGCGAACGATTCAGCGGATATGGTTTCGATGTGGTAGGACAGACCTCCACAACCTATCGCCGCTTTGTCGCCAACGAGAACAAATGCGATAGTATTTACCTTCTCGATCTCTCGGTCATCCCTACCCGACATGTGGAGGTATTTGATAGTATCTGTGCCGGCGGACAATTTGTCCTCAACGGACAGATCTATCGTTACAACTCCATTGCCTACGATACACTCAGTTCACAGGTCAGCGGGTGTGATAGCATCACTATGCACTATATCATCTTTACCGAGGAGAAGACTCTGCATACCGACATCACACGGGCTATCTGCCAAGGCGAGTGGTACTCCGACGGGTGGTTTACGCAGAACAAAGCGGGCTACTACCGCAAAACCGATACCTCCGCCCAAGGTTGCGACTCTACGGTTACGCTCCACCTGTTTGTTGCAGACGAAAGCGGATATATATACGACTCGGTTTATATGAACCAACTGCCCTATATCTATGATGGCAAAGTGTTGCTTGAGGAAAATACTGCAGACGGCTACTATGAGTTCCCTGTCAAGAGTGCCGCCGGTATATGCACTATCACCCTTCGGGTGCGTGTTATGCTTCCTACGGGCATAGAGCAGACTTCGGCTGAGAGTATCACCATCGCGCCTAATCCCGTGCGCGTAGGCGAACCTATACATATCTTGACGGCAACCGACCTGTCTGCTGAGTTTGAAGCCGCGATGTATAATGCCACGGGGCAATTGGTTTATAATATCGGGCAACCGACAAACACCCTGCCCGCTCTGCCCACCGCAGGTATCTATACGCTCCGTCTCCACACCCGGCAAGGCACTTATCAAACCAAACTATTGGTGCAATAGTTATAAAAACAGATCCTAACATCGCCCCCGCAGTCCGTAAAACTGCGGGGGTTTTTCGTTCCCGCCGCAGCGTATGGGTCTTATCCGCCCTATTTGCCTTATCCGTCTTATTGCTGTCTCCATGGTTTTTGTCTCCGCCGCAGCCGTATTCTTCTATCTTTTACCATACCTTTACGAGAGATACACGAAGGATACACGAGAGATACACGAAGGATAATGCTGTTTTTGCCTGGCGTTTACCTGGCACTTACCTTATTGCAACACGACCGTTTTTTAACAAAATCCACAAAAATACATTTATATTTGTATATTCCGCCTAAATTTTATACCTTTGCAAACGGAATGAACTAAAAAGGACTACAAGTGTGCGGTCCGAAATTCCACTACATAATTCTATAGCGTTTGCTATTTGTTCGTAACATGCCTTGAAACCTGAGAAATTTCAAATATGTGGTTACGGTGACAAATACCGAACGCCTGTGCGGTAGCATAGGTGTTTCTTGTTTGTAATCACAGGTAATCTCAGGACCTCAAGGCATAGATAGGAAATATCTATGCTTTTTTTGTGTACTATCAGGTTGTCTATCTCAGGAAAAAAGCAAAGAAACTTATAAGGGAAAAAATAGTGAAACGCAAAAGGACTAAAAAGGACTTTGTGTACCTTGGATTAAACCTTTACCTTTGCATTCGAAACTGCAAATGAAACACACAAACGACATATCGCAGGCAATCGGCCGTTTTAAGCACAATCTGGGGCGCGTCTTTGATGACAATCTGCATACCAAGCAATGGCAAAACATGGTGGATTATGCCATCATCGGTTTGATTCTGCTCTCTACGTTGGAGGTTTTTCTCTCCACCTATGACAATATCGTCACCCGGTTTGGTACCTGGCTACGGGTCATCGACTATTTCACCACCATTGTTTTCACTATCGAAGTAACGCTCCGTATCTGGGCGGCAGACGAGATTTCGCCCAAATACAAAGGTTTTGGGGGACGTATCCGCTATTGCTGTTCGTTCTACGGACTGATTGATATTCTGTCCACCTACCCTTTCTACCTGCATTTCTTCCTACCTGTCCCGTATCTGGCGCTCAAGGTGCTGCGTATTGCCCGCTTGCTGCGTATATTCCGCTACGTCAAGGCGTTCAACATTCTGAGCCGTGCCTTGCGGTCCAAGAAAAACGAGATGGTCGTTTCGTTGGAGTTCTTGTGTATCATCACCGTCATCTTGTCGTTTATTCTGTTCTTTGTGGAGCATGAAGCGCAACCAGATGTCTATGCCAACGGATGGACTTCCGTCCTATGGGCTTTTGCACAATACATCGGTGACCCCGGCAATTTCGCCGACACGCCACCCATCACATTTTGCGGACGTATCATCGCTTGTATCATCGGTATCTTGGGTATCGCCATCTTTGCAGTGCCCGCTGGATTGGTGGCATCTGCTTTCTCGGAAGTAATGGAGAAAGACGAGAAACAGGAAAAGATTGCTGCTTGGGCAAATACACTCCACTTTGCCTTCGAGCGGAAAATGGATCGCCCGACGGGGGTTCAGGTTGTCCCAAAATATGCCTCTATTGTTGAGATACAAGCACGGTTGGGACTCAAAGAAGACGAGATATTGGATGCCGTAGCCGCTTCCGATGATTTCCGTCTCATCAACCTCTCCGCCACACGCCCCACCGAGGAGCACCCCGAAGACCAATTGGCTGTGGAACATTTTGCCATCAACACCTGCTACGGGCAGTGTATCGACCGCGGTTCGCGCATCACCATTTTCTCGCCGAGCAATATCACTGATCCTATGGTCGGTTGGTGGGCGTACTATCTGGCTAAGATAGGCGGCTTCAATTTTGTCAGCCGCGAGTTGGGCGAGTCGCGTCCATACCGCTCGTTCTTTACCTACAATCCCGACACTGCAGATGCCGCACAAAAGGCTTGTATGGCAGACCTCAACCGCTTGGCAGACTGCGAAGATAAATGGGTTTTATCTGTCCTCGCTGCAAGCGGAGCATTGGAACCCGACTATCCTACGCAATTTCATTTCTCCTATGGAGGCAAAAAAGGCGACGAGACATACTCCGACCCGAACATCACCCTCCACGACATACCGCTTTTTGATGCATTCTATTCCGAGTTCGCACAACGGATGGAGCAGACATACCACCTGCATACCGACCGACAGCGTTACCACAACAACGCCGCCAATGCCTATTTTGCACGCCATTTAGCACATAGCCCGAATGCTTTCGTCTTGCGCGTGGCATGGAGTATCATGGCTTGGGACAACCGCAGTATACTGATAGCGCAGGAGGTGGCAACTATGCTTAACCGGTATATTGAGCACCGCGATACGCCTACTGACCCCGAACTGAAAACCAAAAACATCGGCTACGCCGACTATACACGATAGGAGTAACCTGAAAAGCCTGTAAATGAGTAAGGAAAACAACTAAAACACACATACCATGAGTTTAGAGTATTACAAAAAGCAGATGGTGGACCTGCGTGCCCGCCTCGCAAAAGAAAAAGAAGCCAAGAAACGTGACAATGAGCGTTATGCTGATTTGGTAAAAAGCGCATCTACAACGGATAGCAAGGCCTATTATCGTCGGCAGAAGATTGACCATGCCGCCTCGCATGACCGCAACATCGAGAGTATCAAACGGCAGATAGAATCCTGCAAGGACAGCATCGCCCGCGAGCGCAAGAGATAATGATATAATAATATAAGGAGAAATCATTATGAAAGGACTTTCTTTTTCTCTCAAACGTGCCGTAGGTATTTCAGGACTGAAGACCAAAGTAGCCCGTGCCACCGGCATCCCTACTACCAAGCAAGGGCTTGAACGGAAAGTCGGTCAAGCCGTATTGAGAACCCTCACCGGAGGACGCAAGAAATCCAAATAATCACATAAAACCAATAGTTTATGCCCAGCAAAGTAAGAGTTTACGGTAAGGCTCAAAACCGTACAGCATTAGGCATCGTGCATGCCTATATGGTTATGTATCCGCACGCTAGTTTCGAAGACCTACAAAAGGCGTTCCCTGATTCGCTCACCCATCATCCGCACCTGTTCATCACGCCGGAGATGATTCAGAACGACCCCAACTACGTCAACTGGTGTTTCGCCGAGAAGGACGAACTGATCACCACTGCCGACAAGGTCAAGTTAGCCCTCATCAAAGTGTGGACTAAGCCCGAGTACGACCGTCTGGTGGAGCACGCCAAACAGTACGACATCGAGGTGGCGGAGTTTGAAAAAGGTGTCAAGGGGCAGAAAGGCGGTTTCCGTCTCGAGTACCTCAACGGCTACATCCCGCCCGTACCGCAACAGACCAAGAAAAGTGTGCCGGCATGGCTGTGGGCGGTTATCGGACTGCTTGCCGCGGCGGTTGTCGGACTGATTCTGTGGCTCTCGCTCGGAAAGAAAGACGTGGTAGAGGTAGAGAAAGTGGTCGTGGTACACGACACCCTCTATATTCAGCAACTGCACGAGATTGAGCGCAATTTCAATGCTGCCGAGTTCGCACAGGGCAAATCCGAACTGAGCGAAGATGCCAAGTTCGTCCTCCACGACCTTGCCAAACTGATGCAGGAGAACCCGGAACTAAAACTGGAGATCGAGGGACATACCTCCGCCGAGGGCGATGCGGCTGCCAACCAACAACTCTCCGAAGCACGCGCACAGGCTGCCGTAACTTTTCTCGTTGAGCGTGAGGGTGTGGATGCTTCGCGCCTCACGGCCATCGGCTTGGGAGCATCGCAACCTAAGAACGCCGACGACCCCTATGCGCCCGAAAACCGACGCACCGAGTTTGTAATCGTAGAATAACGGTTCAATCGGATTTCCAGTAGCATAGTCTTATGGCTAATGAATGATAATACGGCGTAGCCGTCCGTTCAAAAAACACCCCACAATGCCTATTTGAATATATTTGATTGAATTTTTTGTGTATTTGGATACAAAAGTGGGATGTCGGTTGCGCCACAAGACAAGGTTTCGTTTTCATAGTTTTCGTTATATCGAATTCACGTTATAGGAGGTTGGTCGAAAATCCTGCAACAGAGTAGACTATAATTCACTAAACAACCATTATTATGGCAGAAATCAAAATGACAGGCAACAAGCGTGTTGGCACGCTGTGCAAAGAGTTCAAAGAGGCTTTTGGTAGCACTCTTCGTGTTTACAACGGTGCAAAATTTGCAGACGAAAATGCCACATTGGCTTCTATCCGCAAAGGCGATGCAAAAGGCGGCGAACTCGCAGTACGCGGCAACATGCAAGTTGGCAATTTCGAGAACAAAGTGAAAGAGTTGTATGGTATCACCGTACAGGTGGCTAATGCCGACAACTCCAAACTCGCCGACAACAGCATCACCATCGCTGCTGCAGGCAAAGAGTAATTGCTGCTACATCGTGCAAGCAGAACTTCGGTTCTGCTTGCTCACGGTGTGTCGCCTTTGTTCTGTTTGTACGCCGGGTTTATGCCGACCTCACGCCGACAACTACGGTATTTTTACGGTAGATACACGGTAGATATACGGTACATTGTGCTACCTATGTAATACCCATACAATACCCATTAGCAGGGCAATACCATTGCCCGCCCAACAGCAAAGGATAAGCAAAGGATGCGCAAGGGATAAAATAGTTATCGTTTCTTGTTAGGGCAATTATTACCCTGCCACAAAAATAACGAAAAATATGATAGACAATTTCACCAACGATGTTATCCAACAAATGGAATTGGATGACAAACACAAATACTATGTATACGGGCTACTCAACCCGTTCAATAACCAGCCTTTCTATGTAGGGAAAGGCACTGGCAACCGCGTTTTCAACCATGCTAAAAATGCTCTAAAATCCAAAGATTTAGATAAAGATGAAAAGCAAGCATCCCTAAAAGAAGATACCATTCGGGAAATTATGAAGAAAGGGAAAAAAGTACTTTGTATCATCTACCATTGGGGATTGACCAATAAGGAGGCTCTACTCATAGAATCCGTACTTATTGATTGTTTGCCGGGACTTACTAATATCCAATCTGGATATGACACCGACCACGGAATGATTGCAGCCGAAGACCTGTTAGGGCTTACTGAGTATGATGAACCCACTGAAGATTATGTCATCATCAAGACTTCAAAAAAAGCCAAGGAAGAACACGGTAATGACCTGTACGATGCTACGCGTGGTTGCTGGAAAGCCACTTTGAAAAAAGCCCGACGCTATAAGTATGTACTTGCCGTGATACAAGGTGTTGTCCGTGAGGTATATGAGGTATCGGAATGGCACACCTCAGCAGCAGAAGCACCCCGCATTGAGTTCACAGGAGTTGAAAGTACCAACCCCGATATGCGCCAATTAGTGGGCAAACGCCTCCCCGCAAAGTATATGCAAAAAGGAGCCGCCAACCCCTTTATGTACAAGAAAAAATAATGTCTTACTATCTAATAACTTAAAATTATGGATTTTACAATAAATGGTTTGGTCTATCGTACCATTGACGACAAAAACAACGAAGTAATTCTCTTAAAAACAGAAGGATTAAAACGCCCTGTACGTAATATCCCGGCAGAGGTGGAGCACAACGGTAAGAAATATAAAGTTACTGCGATTTCAGGAAGTAATAATTACTCATATAAGGAGTATATTGGTGCTTTTCAGGGGGACACCACACTCTCTAATATCTCTTTGCCAGAAACTATAGTTAAAATAACAGGTGAAGCGTGGAATTCTGGTGCTTTCTATGAATGTAGCAATCTAAAAGAGATAAATTTTCCTGATTCTTTACAAGAAATCGGTTCGCATGCTTTCACAAAATGTACAGCCATTGAACAACTTTATTTTGGAGATGGTTTAGAGATTATAAAACAATTTGCCTTTTATGGTTGTTCTTCTCTGAAGACAATCGACTTCGGAGACAAAATAGAAGAAATAGGTCAGGATGCCTTTGATGGTTGTTCCGCATTGCAAAATGTATCCTTTCCCGAATCTTTAGTTCGAATTAATTATGGTGTCTTTATGGGATGTACCTCTATGACCGAAGTGAACATACCCGCCTCTGTAAAAGAGATAGGGGAGAAGGCATTTCAGGATAGTGGTGTCAAGGTGGTGAATATCTATAGCGAAGACATAAATATCGCTTCGGATGCATTCCCAAGCGATGCTCAGATCAATTTCTTGGATGCAAATTCATTCCCGAAACGGAAACGCAAAGCCCGTGCCGCTAAAACGATAGAAACTCCCAAGCCTGCTCCTGCCACCGCTCCCAAAAAGGAAGAACCCAAAACAGTTCCTACTCCGAAGAAAGACAAACCCGAAGCAACTCCTGCTCAGCACGAAACAGAAGAGAAACCCTCTATGTTTCAACGTTTCGGAGGTTCTCATAAACAGGAAGAAGAGAAATCTATCCCCGAAACTCCCAAAGCAACAGACTTGAAAGCGGAAAAAATACTACACAATACCCAAGATTCCGCTGAATATACAGAGCCAAAGGAGGATTATATCATCATCAAGACCTCACAAAAAGCCATCGAAGAAAAGGGCAATCTGTACGATGCTACCCGCGGTTGCTGGAAAGCAACCTTGGAGAAAGCCACGCAATACAAGTATGTCCTTGCAGTGCTACAAGGTATCGTCCGCGAGGTGTATGATGTATCGGAATGGCACACCTCTGCCGCAGAAGCACCACGCATTGAGTTCACCGGCAAGCCTACCACTAATGCAGATATGCGCCGGTTAGTGGGCAAGCGTCTCCCCGCTACATATACACAAAAAGGAGCTGCCAACCCCTTTATGTATAAGAAAAAATAATAACCAATAGAAATAATTTATTCACGCTAAAGGGAGAACGGCAAAAACCCTAAACAGAGTAGCCGATTAATGTTTACTGATATGGATGAACTGGAACGTATGCGACTTCAAAGTAAGGAGTTGGATAAACAAATAAAGCAAACTGACAAGTTAATTAAAAGTATTAAAAAAGGGAAAAATATTCCTCAGGATATATTGCAAAATGAATTTGAAAGACAAAACAAAATAATAGATTCAATAGGAAATGATTCTGTATCTGAAATGAGTGAATCTGCATCTGAACAACTAAAAGAACAGATGCATAATCGTATGGAAGAAATGCATAATCGTGCCCAAGAAATGCGCCTCCGTAACCAGCAATCTGCAACAATGCATAATGACGATGGAGCCTCTAAAACACCTGCTTTTTATCAAAAACATTACCAATATGTGTACGATAGGGATAGGTGGAAAGTATGGGACAACATTATACCGGAAAATGCAGAAGAAATGATAGGTGCTTTGATGTTTTGTAAAGTTCATAAGGATAATTCGTCTGTTGTGGAAACATTAAAACGTTTGCATGAATTATGTAGCCTGCATTACGCAGATAATGAAGAAATTAATAAAATACTACCAAGCACACAGCAGATACTGAAGCAATATGCCGATGATAAAGCCAAGAAAAATAAAAAAGAATCACGCAGTAAAAAAAGAAGACGTATAGCAATTATTTCTTGCATTGTACTTATACTCATACAAGTGCTATGTTTAGGTTGGTGGTCTATACTATCCGGTGCAGCCACAATAGCAGTATTTGGTGGTATCTGGTTTTTATATGATATATTCAAAAACTGATGTATTAGTAACGTTTTTCACAAGGCAAGCAGGATTGGGTTCCTGCTTGCTTACTAACACAAACACAATGCAACAATGAAACATTTCAACACAATACTATCCGTGCTCTGCACCATTGCCCTTATGGGGTGCGGCAACAGCACCAATTCAGAAACCAAAGGTATGGATACCCAAACGGGCGAGCAGTACACCGCCGTTTGCCACGTAGCACAACAGACGCGCCAACTAATCGACAAATTGCAAGACGAAGTAGAGGACGGCAACACTCTATCTTCCGAACAACTACTATCCCTCTGTAAACTGAACAACCAACTGGTTTTCGACTACGACCCTACGATGATGGACTCTGCTGCCAATGCACAATGTGCGGCACTCAGCAAACAGATACGCAATCTGCACAAATCGGTAGCCGCATTGGCTGCTGAACAAGCACCGAAAATGATTGTGCCCGTTTACGACAAGGAGCAGGAATTATTAGAAAGCACACAGAACTACCCTATTTATTTGGAACAAGGCGAGAAGATGCTCTACACTATCGAGATGGAGAAAGCAGCAGATGTGCGCATCTACAACGCAGATAGCCACAAACTGCTGAAATCATATACCGGCAGAACTCAAATCTCAGATTCTATCGACATCGCTTTTCGTGCTATCTACTTGATTCAGGTAGTGTCCAAGGGACGTCAGTACGCTAATATAAAAGTGGACTATCGTACCACCGATATCAATCGTCTGTCCGGGACAAAGCACGTAACGGAAACCCAAGAAGAAGCAAAGAAAGGTGATTTTCTCGCCTACTCTGTGCCAGGTATCAAGATGGTCAACTTGTTTGAAGAACCGCGCAAGTTCACCCTCCGCGGACAACTGAAAGCCGCATTTTCGGGCAGTTATCGGGCTATCGTGGCGTTGCAAGTACCTGCCGGTGCCACCGATGTGCTCTACTCTTTGCGTATCTCCACCAACGAAAGCAACAAGAGTACCGATGGCGATTTCTATAGGGATATGGAGACCTCCTACCGCCGCATCAAGGTCTTGGGGCTGCCCATCTATGAGAGCCATCGGGGCAGCGGACTAATTGCCACGCTGTTAGGCGAGAACGTACCTCCGCGCGAAGAAGATGCGTATATCAATATGTATGTATTCTACAACGCAGCACAGGCAAAGAAATTCCAAGACGATGCCGCCCCCACCAAACTCAGTTACAATGTGGACTATTCCACGATGGGCACACAGTCGTGCAACGGACGTATTCCGTCAAAAGGCTACAAGACCATCTATCTCGGTTTCTTGAATGAGCGCATGCGCTACAACAACTATGTATGGCTCGAAGCCCTGAGCGCCGTACCTCATACCGAGTATTTCAAACCTGTTTTTACAGTAAGATAATAGCATATAAACCAATAAATTATAAATACAATGGGACTGATTAACAGCATCAAAGACCACTTTACGAACGCAGAGTTCTCGGTGGCACCACAAATGAAAGTAAAAAGCATTTGCAAGAACTTCAAGGAGACCTTCGGTTGCACGCTGGCTATCTACAAGGGCGCACAACTCGCCGACCCCGAAATGACGCTCAAGCAACTGAACGACCGAACCGCAAAAGACATCAAGACACGTGCAGCAGAAGAAATCAGAATCAAAGCCTCTATGAAAGTAGGCGACGCCGAGAAACTATTCGACACAGCCTACGGACTGAAAGTGCAAATCAAAGACCCTGCAGGCAACCGCTGTGTGGATAACAACCTGACTATCGGTCAAGCCGCCCGCGGAGAATAGGTACCGGACATCTATATGCAATCCACTTTCTTAAGATTATCACTTTTGAGGAAGTGGATTGTTATATTGTGTTTGTCTATCTGCACAAAAAGCAGTACCTTTGTACTCGCTTAACAGACATTAGAACAACATAGAAAACATCTGAACAGGAAACAATATGAAAGAATGGATTAAGAAAATTTTTCTCAATGAGCGCATTATCTTAGGCGTGATTCTGGTCAATGCAGCAATTATCTTTGCTCAAGAAAGCGGTGTCAATAATATGGCATTGGCGATTGCTGACCTTGTATGCACACTTATCTTTATTGTGGAGATGGGCGTGAAACAAGTGGAGTATGGAATAAAAGGCTATTGGCGAGACGGTTGGAACCGCTTGGACGGTACATTGGTGATATTGTCTTTGCCCTCGATAGTGGCGTTCTTTGTGCCGGCAGGCATATTGGGCAATCTGTCTATCTTGTTGGTACTGAGGCTGCTGCGCGTACTGCGTTTCTTCCGTATCATACATATATTCCCCAACTTCTCCACTATAGCGAAGAACTTTGGCAAAGCCATACGCGATAGTTATGGTGTGTTTGCCGGATTCTTGGTGCTGATACTGATAGTGGCGTTGGTGTCATGTGCGCTCTTCCGCGAGTCGGCACCCGAATTCTTTGCTACACCGATAGACAGTATCTATTCCATATTCCGCATCTGCACGGGCGAGGGCTGGAATGAGATTCCTGATACTATCGCCGAAGGGTCTAATTTGGTTACAGTACGGTGGGTTCGCTTGTATTTCAGTCTGCTGTTAGTACTTTGCAGCATCATCGGTTTGTCGTTGGTCAATTCTATTTTTGTGGACGCGATGGTGAGCGACAACAACGATGATTTGGAGAAACAAGTGAAAGAACTGAACGAGAAAATAGACCAACTCCTGGCACAAAAAAAGGAATAACGGCAAGCGGAAAACAAAAGACAGCAGCCCGCTCTCTCAAAGAGTAATTCTCGAGAAAGCGGGCTGTTTTACTATGCATTATGCATTATTCGCCGCTGCTGGGCTTGAAAAACGGTTCAAAGAACTTATCCACCGCCGTGCGAACGGCATCATTGATGATAAAACTCTGCACAAGGGTGATATTGTCGCCCTCTACGGCATAGCGTGAGGACAAAAATATCGGATAACTCTCACCCTTCGACATATCGTTTGCCCAATGCATCGGTTGCAGATTGACCACGTCATTCACTGCATCTTCGGGAACATTGTGTCTTTCGAGCAGACTGCGGGGACATATATGGTCAATCACCCAGCCGAAATTACTGGTCTTATCGCCATATTTATCGCGGGTAATCCATGCGCCACACGCATCTTGGCGGAACTTGGCAGGATCATATCCTTCTATGATACGACCTTTCTCCCAAACCACTTCAATAATGTCTTTGCTAAACTCTTGCATACGGTTAAGTTTTTAATGGATTAAACAATCAATGGTAATTAGACGAAACACTTTGTCTTCTGCTGCAAAAATAGGTTAAAAAAACAATATATACAAGTTTCGAACCTTATTTTTCTTTCTTTTTTACGAATTGTCAGTTCCATATAGCATTTTCCACACCTGCTAAATGCTCTGATAGTAGGCAATAATACATAACCACCTTTCTCTGACCATGTCATCACCGTAATTCGTATTATGATTATGCAAAAGACTGCATTATGCATTAGCGGCATACTCTTGCATATATCGGAAATAAGTTGTAACTTTGCGAACTTTAATCAAAAACATGGCAAATACAACAGAACATAATAACACATATCCCTACCTAAGCAAGATTGACTCGCCTGCGGATTTGAAAAAACTCCCCACGGAAGCCCTGCCCGCGGTATGCGATGAATTGCGGCGGTTTATCATAGAAGAACTGAGTCATAACCCGGGACATTTGGCGTCGTCGTTGGGCAGTATCGAACTGACGGTGGCACTGCACTATGTATTCAACACCCCGTCCGACCAATTGGTGTGGGATGTGGGGCATCAGGCGTATGCCCACAAGATACTCACCGGTCGGCGCGAGCGTTTCCATACCAACCGTCAATTTAAGGGACTTGCGCCTTTTCCCACGCCCGCCGAGAGCGAGTATGACGCTTTTGTGGCGGGGCATGCCAGCAACTCTATCTCTGCGGCATTGGGTATTGACATCGCTTCGGAGATGAGGCACGAGAACAAGAACGTGGTGGCGATAATCGGTGATGGTGCCATGACGGGCGGATTGGCGTTTGAGGGGCTGAACAACACCTCGATGGATAAGAATAATCTGCTGATTATCCTGAACGACAACAATATGGCGATTGACCCTATCAATGGGGGTTTTACGCAATATCTGCTTGACCTGACGACCAGTGAACGCTACAACAAATGGCGTTGGAAACTATACCGTTTGGCTGTCCGTATGCACCTGATAGACGACCGCAAGAAACAGCGTGTGTTGCGGCAGAGCAATAGCCTGAAAGCGATACTCTCGCACCAACCGAGCAATATCTTCCAAGGGCTGAATATCCGCTATTTCGGTCCTGCGGACGGGCATGACGTGGTTTCGCTGGTGCGTATTTTGTCGGAGATAAAGAACCACAGGGGCCCGAAAGTGCTGCATATCGTTACGCAGAAAGGCAAAGGATATGCGCCGGCGGAGAACGACCAGACCGTTTGGCACGCGCCCGGCGAATTCAATGTGGCTACCGGTGAGCGTGCGCCCAAAGCACAAGCGAAAGCACCGCTTTGGCAGGAGGTGTTCGGCGAACAGTTGCTGGCGTTGGCAAAGCAAAATCCTGATATTGTGGGTGTTACGCCGGCTATGCCCAGTGGCTGCTCTATGACGATTATGCAAAAAGAGATGCCATCGCGGGTGTTCGATGTGGGTATTGCCGAGGGGCATGCGGTTACGTTCTCGGCGGGTATGGCGAAAGAGGGGTTGCTGCCCTATTGCAATATCTACTCGTCGTTTATGCAGCGGGCGTACGACAATATCATCCACGATGTGGCACTGCCCAACCTGCATGTAGTGTTGTGTATCGACCGCGCGGGGATAGTGGGCAACGATGGTGCCACCCACCATGGTCTGTTCGATATGGCATACCTGCGCCCGATACCTAATATGTCTATCTGTGCGCCCCGTGTGGCAGAGGACTTGCGCGATATGATGACGCTGGCGCAGCGTTTGGATGGTCCTGTGGCTATCCGTTACCCGCGTGGCAGGAGTGTCTTGGCGGAGAGGCATACGCCGGTGGCATACGGCAAGGGTATCTGCCTGCAAGAGGGTAAAGACCTCGCGGTGCTGTCTATCGGTGCTATCGGAAACACCGTGCAAACTGCCCTACAAAGCCTGCCGAATGGTGCGGAGGTGGGACATTACGATATGCGTTGGCTCAAACCGATGGACGACAGCCTGTTGCACGAGATAGGCAAAAGATATAAGACCCTGATTACCGTTGAGGATGGCGAGGTGTGTGGCGGACTCGGTTCGGCAGTGTTGGAGTGGATGGCAGACCATGCTTATACCCCCCGTGTCATCCGTTTGGGCGTGCAAGACCGCTTTGTGGAGCATGGCAGTACCGCCGAACTCAACCACATGCTCGCTCTCGACGCCGAAGGCATCGCCCAAACAATCAGCGAGAATTGTCTTTGTTAAGAGGCGGTAAAGAGTATGCCAAACACTTATTATGTGTTTTTCTTATCTACCCGCCATCGCTATCTTTGTGCCGTAAAATAATAATTGCGTACAACAACCAATAATCGTATTACTTATGAGTGTAAACATCAATGGAATTAACTACGAGTTAGATTCACTAAGCCAAACAGCATCTGTTGCTGGTAATTTCGATAGCGATAGCGGAGTTATCGCTATTCCTTCCTCTATACTTTATGGGGGCATTTCATATAATGTAACAAGTATTGGAGAGTCTGTGTTCGATGGTTGCGAAGGACTGACCTCCATCACTATCCCTGATAGCATAACAAGTATTGGAGAGTATGCGTTCTGTGGTTGCACAGGACTGACCTCCATCACTATCCCCAACAGCGTAACAAGTATTGGAGAGTCTGCGTTCGGTGGTTGCGAAGGACTGACCTCCATCACTATCCCCAACAGCGTAACAAGTATTGGAGAGTCTGCGTTCAGTGGTTGCACAGGATTGACCTCTATCACTATCCCCGATAGCGTAACAAGTATTGGAGAGTATGCGTTCGATGGTTGCACAGGACTGACCTCCATCACTATCCCCGACAGCGTAACAAGTATTGGAGATGGTGCGTTCCAAGATACATCTTGGTATGATAACCAACCGGATGGCGTAGTCTATATTAATAATGTGCTGTACAAATACAAAGGTACAATGCCGAGTAGCACCTTTATCACAGTGAAAGCGGGAACGGTCCACATCAGGAGGTCTGCGTTCGATGGTTGCACAAGACTGACCTCCATCACTATCCCCGATAGCGTAACAAGTATT
>ULPT01037977.1_pt1 | contig 74874 bp, 60 predicted proteins | sample 1953751 | NCBI WGS metagenome assembly ULPT01 (sample SAMEA4835636, study PRJEB28245) | human gut metagenome | biome: gut microbiome; material: fecal sample | place: Denmark | collected 2008 | reverse complement strand
TAGCATCGTCTGCCGTAGCTGTGGACATCCTACTTTTTTTGAATCCGTGCGTTATCCGTGCGCCCCATAAGCCCCGTGAACCCCATGCGTCCCGTTGCTTTTCGCTTGCTCTACTCCAACGGTTTTCCGCTGAAGACCGGGAATATGTTGTAGTATCCGTAGTTTTTGATGTGCTCCATGTGGGTGAGTGCATCCATGTCTTCATCCGATATTATGAAATCCACGTCTGCATTGGATTCCATGTGAACGGGATTATCGGTCTTTGGAAATGCCACCGTGCCAAGTTGGATTGCGTATTTGATGCACAGTTGGACATGATGTTGGTTCTGTGGCGGCAGTGCAGGAGTTGAAGCCTTCCCTAGTTCCTGCTCGTTTCTCCCCAATCAGAGAGGAGTTGCACAAGACGGAGTAGGGGTGTTGGTTTTGTGTCTCGTTGTCTGGTTTTTATTGGGCTTACTGGGTTCTTGGGGCTTACGAGACCGTTGGGGGCTGTTGGGGCGCTTGAAGGCTGTTGAATCCTGCGGATGACTTTGCAAGGATTGCCAACGGCTATGCAGTTGTCTGGAATATCCTTCACGACAATGCTTCCTCCTACAATCACGACATTGCTGCCAATCGTGACCCCTGGCATGATGTGTACTCCGGCTCCAATCCAGACGTTGTCCCCAACGACTATTGGGTACGCATATTCCAGGCCTTTGTTTCTTGATTCTGCATCGATTGGATGCCCTGCGGTGTAGAAGCCGCAGTTGGGGCCTATGAATACGTTGTCTCCAAAAACGACTTTTCCTCCATCAAGGATTATTGTGTTGTGGTTTGCAAAGAAGTTCCTGCCAATGTGTATGTTGTACCCATAGTCGCACCAGAATGGTGCCACTATGCTGAAATCTCATTTGGTTGTTCCCAGTAGTTTGAGCATGGTTTCCTTTTGCCTTGAGGTGTCAGAAGGCCGCAGGCTGTTGTATTCGTAGCATAGGTCTTTGGCTTTGACCCTTTCTTGTATCAGCTCTTTGTCGGTGTTGGCATCGTAAAGCATTTGTCTTTGCATCTTTTCCTTTTCAGGTATTTTCATCTTTGTGGTTCCTTATTTTGAGAGAATGTCTTTTAATTCGTTCCAATGATGGATTTTCAGGACATCGTTGGATTCAAGGACATCGGTCTGAGGGTTGGTGGTCGCACCAAGATACCATACCGGGTGCAGTCCGGCGTTGCGGGAGCCTTGGATATCGGCCTGGAAGTTGTCGCCTGCGTACCAGACGTCTTGAGAGGAGAGGTTGGCCTTTTCGAGTGCAAGGTTGAAGATACGTGGGCTTGGTTTGCGGAACATATACTCGCTTGTGGCTATGATGAATTCGAAGTGGTTGTTTGGAAGTAGGGTGTTTATGCGTTCCTCTACGACTTCTCCGCAGTAGCAGATGTTGCTGATGACTCCTGTACGAATGCCTTTTTCATGCAGGAAGTCAAGGAGGTCTTCTATTCCGTCAGTTGGAACGCCAGGGGCTGCGGCATCCCAAAAGGTTTTGTCTATTTCCTGTTCCGAGAGGTCCAGTTCTATGCCCATGGAGTGGTAGAGGTAGGATGTGAACATGTGGTTTGGGACTTCGATTGCCTGAAGGGATCTGTGATTTGGGTCTTCCCTTCCGATTTCGTGGTTCATTGAGGCTGCTGCGGCGTCCACTTCCTCTGCGGTGTGGTTGTGCCTGTTGGCAATCGCATGTTCCATGAGGGCTTTTGTTCCGGCAAGAGGGTCGAACCTTTTTTCGTTTGCGAGTGTCTGGCCGTAGTCGAACAGGATCATCTTGGGTTTGAAGATTGGTTGCTTTATTGGGCTTTTCCTTTCAGGACTGTTTTCACTCAATTGTAATCGAAAGCATATGATTTTTGAAGTGTTGCAAAAAGTTGCAAATTTTTTCCCTTTTGTGGAGAATCTGACATATACTTTACCTCGGGGACAATCAGACGATTGTCATCAGGAGGTAATATGAAAAAAGCGGTTATCATCGTTCTTTCTCTGCTCGTGGCGTTTTCCGTATTCGCACAGGGTGCAGAAGAAGCAAAAAAGGTTGAAGACACCCTCGATGTGTATTCAATCATGCCTGAAAAGTATGCAACTCAGGTATTCGAGCAGTTCACAAAAGACACTGGAATAAGGGTCAACTTCGTGCGTCTCAGTTCCGGTGAGGCTCTTTCAAGACTCATCGCCGAGAAGGACAATCCTCAGGTTGACTGCCTTTGGGGCGGCCCATCGGACACCTACGATGCAGGAATCAAAGAAGGCATCTTCGCTCAGTATGAGCCAAAGGAAGCCAACATGATTCCAGCCAACTACCAGAGCCCAGAGCACTACTGGACCGGCATTGGCCTCATTCCTCTCTGCATCCTCACGAATACCGATTTCCTTGCGAAGAACAACCTTGAGGCTCCAACAAGCTGGTATGATCTTCTTGATCCTGCATATGCAAATGGACTTCAGATGGCCGATGCAAGAACAAGTGGAACGGCAACGGAGAGAATCTACGCCATGGTTCTTGGCCTTGGTGACGAGGAAGCTGCATTCAAGCTTCAGAAGGATATGAACAAGAACGTCCAGCTCTATACAAAGAGCGGTGCAGGTGGAGCACTTCCTATCGCCAACGGACAGGCTGCCAGCGGTATCTTCTATCTCGTAGATGCCCTTGACATCGTCCTTCAGGGATATCCTCTCGTAATCTCCTATCCAAAGGAAGGAGTCACATACGGAGTCGAAGGATCCGGTATCGTCAATGGATGCAAGCACCCAGAAGCAGCGAAGGCTCTCATGGATTGGGCGTCAAGCAAGGCTCTTGGTGAGTTCATGATGGAAAACAACATCTGTTACGTCCCAACCAGACCAGACGTCGAGGTCAAGCTCGATGCCCTTGATATGTCAAAGATTCCTCTCATCGAGTCCTCCTCCATCTGGAAAGGTGAGAACAGAGCAAGATTCGTAGAGAAATGGGAGAATGAAGTCATCGCCAACTAATCGATTGATTTGCAAGTAGCTGGACTCCGGTTGCTTGGCGACCTTCCAAGGGAAGGGGAGGGCGAAACCTCCCCTTCCGTCTTTGAATCTGCACTCTGAATCCATGACGGGACAAGCTATTATGAAAAACAACGAACAAAAGGGTCCAAAGAAAGTACTTCTCCTTCGACGAGATCCAACCCTTTTTTGTGCACTGACCATTATATGGTTGTGTTTTGCACTTTTTATTTTCTTTCCAATCATCAAACTGCTTCTTGCGGCGTTCTTCAAGGACGGAAAGCTTTCCGTCGATATGCTCAAGAAGAACTATCTGAGCAAGAACACCCTCAAAAGCCTGTGGAACTCCCTTTACCTTGCAGTATTTGTTGCGGTTCTGGGAACAGCTTTGGGCTATATCCTTGCTTTGTTCGTCAATAGGACGAACATGCCAAAGTGGCTTAAGGTGATAATCAATGCAATCACCATGTTGCCTCTCATATCTCCACCGTTCACATCTTCCATCTCCCTTTCCATGGCATTGGGGCCGAATGGAACGCTGTTGAAACTCTTGAACGTACAAAACTTTAATATATATGGGTTTACAGGAACACTCATAGCCGAGACCCTCACATACTTCCCGGTTTCGTACATGGTGATTTCCTCCATCCTTAATACGATGAGCTCCAGTTTGGACGATGCTGCCCTCTCACTGGGAGCAGAGAACAGCAGAATCCTCAGGACTGTGACCCTCCCGTTGAGCATGCCGGCTGTCGCCAACTCGTTTCTGCTTCTGTTTGGATCCTCGCTTGCTGACTTCGCTACGCCTCTCATCCTTGGAAGCCATACCTTCCCGGTCCTTCCAACCCAGGCGTATCTGCAGATAACGGGCAAGTTCGACATAAACGGAGGTTCTGCACTCTCGTTGCTTCTGCTGATTCCAGCGGTTCTGGTGTTCTTCTTCCAGCAGTTTCTCATTGGAAAGAAGAACTATGTGACGGTTTCTGGAAAGAGCGGACACCAGTCGGTCTTCAGTCCTCTTCCCGTGGGTGTGAAGGTCCTGTGCTATGCTGTATCGATTGCCGTTCTGTCCTTTGTTGTGTATCTGTACTACATCATCCTCAAGGGCTCTTTGGTGAAGGTGTGGGGCATCAATGAAACCATCACATTGGACCACTATGTCTATGTATTCAAACGGGGAAAGAAGGCAATATCCGATACCCTCAAGATAGCCGCTCTTTCCACCGTCATAGGTGGCGTCCTTGGAGTCGTAATTGGATACATAGTCCAACGCAAGGATTTTCCTCTCAAGAGATTCCTCGACTTCTCCGCAATGCTCAACTATGCGCTTCCTGGCACCGTGGTTGGAATTGCATACATAATAGCATTCAACAAAAAGCCGATAGTCCTGACCGGAACACTCACGATTCTGGTCGCTGCATATGTGTTCAGGTACTACGCAACGGGCATAAGGTCCGTCATGGCCTCCCTTGAGCAGATAGATTCTTCCATAGAGGAGGCTTCCGAAAGCCTTGGAGCGGGTTCAGTGAGAACCTTCATGAAGGTCACGATTCCTTTGATAATCCCTGCCGTCCTCACTGGAATGAGATACCTTTTTATACATAGCATGACGGCCATAAGCGCAACGATATTCCTTGTATCGGCACGTTGGACGTTGCTAACGACAAGGATATTGGAGAGCATGACGGAGCTGCAGTTCCCTCAGGCCTGCGCTTTCTCGATAGTTTTGATAGTCTTCGTATTCATCGCAGATGCCCTCATTGGCCTTGCAATGAACCTCTATACCAAACAGTTCAGCTCCAATGCTGAAAAGAAAAGATGACACATAAGAGATTGATATGAAAGAAATAGCACTTGAACTAAGCAATGTTAAGAAGATTTTCGAAAAGGACGGTGAAAAGCTCACCGCCGTAGACAGCACCAGCCTGAAGGTGGAAAAGGGCGAGCTCGTGACTTTTCTAGGTCCGTCAGGTTGTGGAAAGACCACCACGCTTAGAATGATAGCAGGCTTCGAGCGTCCTACTTCTGGAAGCATCACCTTTGGAGGCAAGGACATGACCAATGTCCCGGTCAACAAAAGGGGGATAGGCTTCGTTTTCCAGAACTATGCACTGTTCCCGCATATGACCATATACAACAACGTCGCATACGGCCTCAAGTCTCGCAAGGAGACCGATGATGTCATAAGGGGCAAGGTCAGGGATGCCCTTGAACTCGTAGGGCTCAGCGGTGCTGAGAACAAGTATCCAAACGAGCTTTCAGGCGGTGAGCAACAGCGTGTCGCCCTTGCCCGTGTCATCGTCATGGACCCTGCGCTCCTTCTCATGGACGAACCTCTTTCCAACTTGGATGCCAAGCTTAGGATACACATGAGGACGGAGATCAGAAGGATACAGAAGAAGCTTGGCATCACATGCCTTTATGTCACCCATGATCAGGCCGAGGCTCTTACCGTATCGGACCGCATAATGGTCATGAGCAAAGGAGTGGTGGAGCAGATTGGAACTCCACAGGAGATATACTCCTCACCGGCATCGGCCTTCGTTGCGGACTTCATCGGCCAGGCCAATACTGTGGAGTGTACTGTCTTGGAGAGCCGAGGTGGCGATGTCGTGGCTCAGCTGCCTACTGGCAACAAGGTCTGTGGCAAGTCAAAAGAGGATTTCAAGGTTGGAGAGAAGGCCATTTTGGTGGCCCGTCCGGAGAACATCTCGGTTGGCCCTTTTGAACAGGGTTGCATCGAGGCTGTCGTTGTGAGTTCCGTATTCGTGGGAAGCCATATGGAATATGAACTTAGAATGGGAGAGAAGAACATCAAGGCCTCCGTTGACTTCAAGCCCGACATGACCCTTTTCAGTGCAGGCGAGAAGGTTGGCCTTTCCTTGGATGAAAAGACCCTCGTGTTCTTGAGCCATTGAGGTTTGAGAGTCCATTCATGTTTTTCAGGGGCGCTGGCATATGTCGGCGTCCTTTGTATTCTGGCGGGTTCGTTGTTCAGAAAACCAAGACGACGATTCCTGCTATTTATTATGATGGCCCCAACCGCCCATATCAGGGTTAGAAAGAGGCGTTTCTTCAGCATTTGAGGCCACGTCTGTACATAGGGAATGCTCTCAAGTCCTGGTATGAGCCAGAATTTGCTGTGGCCAACCCAAAGCTTGTCTATTACGAGTCCGTCATACCAGTTCATGACTTCGAGAAAGAGGAGGGCCTGAATGTAAGCTTCTTTGAAGTTGTTTACATGGTTCCATGGACCTATGATTAGAACAAGAGCCAGTGCCATGACTATGTAGAACATTGACATGAAGCGTTTGAATCTGCTGTCTATGGTTTTTCTGGTGCTAAGGCCGAGTTCTATGGCTTTCTCCTGAACTTGCTTTGGGTAGAAGAAAAATCCGTTCACAGGATTTCCCAATACGCAAGTTTCACGATACCTGTGAAAAGCAGGCAGTAGAGGGCAAGTTGCAGTAAAATCATTTTAACGGTTCCTCCTCAGTCTTCTTTTGGCGGTTTGGATATTTGACAAGGTCGTACAAAGTACCTTTTTTGCCGCTCGTTGTGAACTTCCTCGTTCCTGCAAGCTCCATCCCAAGGTGCATGTATTTGTCGCACTTTGATTTGGCATCGGTCTCAAGTATCACTGGGATTCCAAGTCTTTCGCCTTCTGCAAAAGCTATGGCCATGGCTTTTCTCATGTAGCCCTGTCCTTGGTATTGCTCTCTGACACAGACAAGCCCTACGAATATGTATGGTTTCTTTTCTTTGTCGAACCGTTTCGACAGGCTTTGTCCGCTCTTGGACAATGTTTTGGCAAAGCGGAAGAGTCCCTTCAATTTCATTGTGTTCAGCATTGCTTTTATGAGTATGAGTCCGGCTTTGAATCCAACCCTTTCGCCGGGCTTCTTATATGCAATGAAGGCTTCTTGGTCTTTGCTTGTTGTGTGGAGCATATTGCTTTGCAACGCCATATTCACATACCCGCATATATACTTCGCCGCTGCATCCTTGTTTGGGTATGCATCCACCAAGCCATGTTCCTCTTTGTAGTCGTAATAGCCAAAGGCATGGCCTATGTCATGGATGATGTTCTCATCGAGAGTGGTGGCTTTCATTTTATATATGATTCCTTGGAGGTCCTTTTATTCTTTTTGTAGTTAATTCTATCTAACCGAAGTGCTTTTGAAAAGATTGGGTCCTGAGGTTTTGGTACTTTGATTCAATCACTTGACGAGTATATGTAGCTGATAAAGATTCTACCTTGAATTTTATATACGTTGCTCCCAAGAGAAAAAGGGCTTTGACCATTATATTGGTTTTTTCAATAGAGTTTTTGGGTATTGTTGCGGGGAATTGTGTATTATCAATGATTGTCAATGGGTTTAAACACAAGTAGCAATTTTGTATTATGTTCAATGCTTATAGGGCTTTTAAGATGAAGTACATTTGAATCTGAAAGGAGGGGAAATGAAATCTAATAGGGGGATACATAATGTAGACTTTCAGGGATTGGTTTGTTTTTTTGTAGCGATAATTATTAATCGTATTGTTTCCGTTCAGCTTGGAGAGTTTCTTGGGGGGAATACTTGTTGCATTGGCCGTATCGCCTGTCTTCATTTTCATCTTCCTCAATGATGGTAAAAATTCCAACGGAGAAAAAGTCAAGCGTGAAGTTATGGTAATTGCTCAGAAAATCGGAAAGCCTTTTGTCGATATTATGGGGGAAACACTTAAGAAAAAGACATTGATGGAGACTGATGCTTTTGTAATAGGAACATATTTCAGCAAAGCAGATTGTTATCTGTCCAAAAGTAACGAGAAGTTGGTTGAAAGTATACTTCAGGAAGCTTGGAAAGATTTATTGCCAGAGATTAAGACTCAAGCTGTGATGTACTCTAACTTGAAAGCTGGTACATTGTATTCGGAATTGTTTATGAGAATGTCATACCTTTTTATAAATAAATGTTCATACGAGTTTGGAAAAGAATGCATCTTTGATCCGTTCTCTGTTCTGACCTCTGATGAATTTAGCTTAATAAGGAAGGCATCTCTTTTTGCTATTAATTTGATAGTGGAAAAAACGGAAGAACTTCCAACTTTATAGGTTGAAGTTGCAGTGAAAAGAAACAGGAGAACCGCTAGAACGACCTTTTTTAATTGGAGTTTATTGGAGCTGCGGTGTTACAGCAACTTGCAAGATGGACAATTGCAAAACACTATAATGTACAGTAAACACTGAAAGCGATGGTTACTGTAACATGAATATAAATAGACTCTTTCTTTGCTGTTTTCCCTTTGTTATACAAAATTAGAAATGAAACTTAATTGCCAATTAACTCATGGAGAAAATCTTGAGTTTCAATCCGTTTATAAGTTAAACTACCCCTCGGAGAAATTCAGAATGGAAGAAGTTTTGGGGTTTGTAGTAACGATTTTAGCTTTAGCGATAATAGGCTTCATAATGTATGTATTAAATATTAAAAAAGACAATGGACTCTTTGGTCGTTTTGACAAATAAAATTGGAGCGAGAACAAAACACCTTACAGCCAAGACGATGAAAATGTTCAAGAGCACAGGGTTTTTTTCAAATTCAAACAAAATAGAACTGTTGAAAGAATCTCTTTCTTTGGTATTCTTTTTCTACTTAGAGTTAGTTTGCCAAAGAAACAATATCTCTGAAGGTGAAATTGCAAAAATTCTAGTCTCAATCCTACAATATTATGAATTTTCCAATGAAGAACAACTAAAAGAAATGGACAAGCAAGTCCGATTTTATGAGAAATTGTTACATTGTCAAAATGAACCAAACTTCGAACCCCCAATAATGGAAGCCGAAAAAAGAATGTGTTGTCTGTCTAAGCATCGCTTTTCCTTCCCTTTTGGGGTAGAGTGCCAACCTTATACTGATATTGAAGCTTTACGTCCTGTTATGATTACAACATTAGAAGTAATTGATATGTTACTAAAAGCCTCTTGCGAACCAATTGGGACAAAATAGTCTATTTCTCTTTGCCGTTGCACCTTATAACCGCATGTTTTAACTCCAACAGATAGATGCAAATCAACATGTCTATTGGACTTCAAAATTCGGTGATTTTTAGTTTGATGGCATTAATGTTTTACAAGGCATGGACTATTCCACAAAATGAAGAACTGGAACACTCTATACAAATTTCGCACAAACCAATCCTGATAGAAACTCGTTGCAATTGTAGAACTATACTAATAATAACGTCACAAACAGACAAGAAGTGAGGCTCTTTACATTTTCTCGGGGATGAATTTCTGACGGAAGGGATTGAGCTCAAGGTACCGGCGCACTGGAAAAGACCGGCTGCTTGAGCCGCAGTCAGAGGAAGACGATGCAGCCGTTTCGATTCAGTCTCCACTCGCGATGCAGGTTTCAAACTTTTACTGAGCTGGTGCAAACCACCGGCTTGCCGATGTTTCTGATTGCTGGAAAAAGATTGAGATTGAAAAGACAAAAATCTAAAAGCGCTAGTCTTCTTCGTCTCTAATTTGAAATTGTCTCTAACGATTTCGATTGTAGCATCGCATTCATCAGTATAAAATTGTTTTGCAAACTCATAGTTGTGTTGCGGATTTCTCTGCGCCAGACTACGTGTGAGATTACGGCATCGTAGGGGTGTGGGTTTGTTAATACTGGATATTGGATGGAAATATAACGGGGAAACAGAGATGTACGAAGATTACACAAGGCAGTCGTTACCAACAAGACAATATCGTGAGCTGTTAGGAAGTGCCATTTGTGTTTTTAACTCAAACAATGCATTCATAATTGAGAATATTCTTAAATGTGATGACTTAAATAAGTATGACTGGCACAGTTTAATAGACTTGGAATCAGGGCGTCTCAGAAGGAGTATTCATGAGGCAATTACTTCAAAATGCGGAGATAGAATTGAAACCTTGTTTGTTAGGATTGTGGAAATGAGAAACCGAATAATTCATAGCTATCGTATTACAAATTCATCCGGTGAACAGGTGTTGGCAACGAAGTATAAAGTGTCTGATGGGAATAAACAATTTGAAATTACCGAAGAATATCTTCTCTGCTTCATACGTCTTAATGGAGAGCTTTCAGATTTACTACATGATTTGAGAGGGTTCTAAAGGAAAATCCAATTCTGTATGTGCTGGTAGAAATCGTTGAACAAGTCCAATGCTTTACAGGGGTTTTGTTCTTCTCTTCATTCCCACTCGATCGTTGCAGGCGGTTTTGAGGTTATGTCGTAGACGATGCGGTTCACGTGGGGCACTTCGTTTACGATGCGGTGGGAGACTTTCTCCAATACATCGTATGGGATGCGTGAGAAGGTTGCCGTCATGAAGTCGCTTGTGTCCACGCAGCGCAGGGCTATTGTGTAGTCGTAGGTTCTTCCATCTCCCATGACCCCAACGCTTCTTATGTTGGTGAGAACCGCAAAGTATTGGCTCTTGGGAACGGAGCATTCACCATGGATACAAGCTTTTTCAAGTTCGCTTCGGAATATCCAATCGGCTTCGCGCAGTATGGAGAGCTTTTCCTCCGTTATGTCGCCAATGACCCTTATAGCAAGCCCGGGTCCTGGAAACGGCTGCCTGTCAACGAGCGAGGAGGGGAGTCCAAGTTCTCGTCCAAGAGTCCTCACTTCGTCTTTGAACAATAGGCGCAGCGGCTCGACTATACCTTTGAAGCCTATGTCCTCAGGCAGTCCTCCTACGTTGTGGTGACTCTTGATGACGCTTGCATTTCCAAGGCCTGATTCAATGACATCGGGGTAGATTGTGCCTTGTACAAGATATTCCAAGCTGTCGTTTTCGCCTGCCAGTCTACGAGCTTCCTCCTCGAAGACCCTTATGAACTCCTCTCCAATGATCTTGCGCTTTCGTTCCGGTTCAGTGACACCGGCGAGCCTGCCAAGGAAACGCCTACGGGCATCCACACGCACGAAATTGATTGGATAATTTGAGAACACCTCCTCCACCTGATTTGCCTCGTCCTTGCGAAGAAGTCCGTGGTCCACGAAGACGCAGGTGAGGTTCCTTCCAATGGCTTTTGACATGAGCGCTGCAGCAACGGAGCTGTCCACTCCACCGGAAAGGGCCAGAAGCGCCTTGGACTGGCCTATCTTCTCCCTCAGTTCACAGACTGATGTCTCCAGAAAGTCCGTCATCTTCCAATTCTGGCGGGCTTTTGCAATATCCAGAACGAAGGCTTTGAGAATATCAAATCCATGCTGTGTATGGTTCACTTCTGGGTGAAACTGTACGGCATAGAAACCACGAGAAGGATCTTCGAATGCGGCGTAGGGACATGATTGTGTAATTGCTGTTGCATGGAAACCTTCAGGCAGTTTCTTCACGCTGTCTCCATGGCTCATCCAAACTATGCCTTCTTCTGGGATGCCCCTGAAAAGAGTGGAGTTCCTGTCGAACTTCGTCTCGGTCCTTCCGTATTCTCGTGATGCTACATCTGGAGCTGGAGCTACCTCTCCTCCAAGTGTCTGAGCCATAAGCTGCGAGCCATAACAAATGCCTAGAATTGGAATTCCAAGTGAAAAAACAAGGGCATCGGGCTTTGGAGCACCATTTTCGTATACGCTTGAGGGGCCGCCTGTGAAGATAATCGCCTTTGGGTTGTAGTCTTTTATTTCGTTCAAAGACCAGTTGTATGGATGCACTTCGCAGTAGACGTTCATCTCCCTAACGCGGCGGGCTATGAGTTGGTTGTACTGGCCTCCAAAGTCGAGGACAAGGACTTTGTCGTATTCTTTCGTTTTGTTTGTGGTGTTGGAGTTTGCAATGTTGGATGCTTCCATGTCAGGCCTCTCTTCTGAAGCGTATGCCGTCTTCCACGGAGTCAATTATTGCAAGAGACTTCAGGTTCACTCCTGCAGCCCTTAGCCTGTCGCCTCCTCCTTGGAATCCTTTTTCTATTGCAATTCCAATGCCTTCAAGGTGTGCCCCTGTCTTCTCCACTATGTGGATGAGGCCTTTGAGAGCTTCTCCATTTGCCAGGAAGTCATCGATTATGAGCACGTTGTCAGTGGGTTTTATCATGTCGGACTCCACCATGAGTGTGACTGTTTTGTTGTAGGTGTACGAGTGGATTTCACTGCATATAAGTCCACCCTCTATGTTGTCGCTCTTTGCCTTTTTTGCAAAGAGCATAGGAATTCCGTATATGTACGAACACACAGCGGCAAGAGCTATCCCACTGGCCTCTGCGGTCAGTATGAGCGTTACCTTGTCAATGTCGAAGTGTTTCTTGAATTCCAGAGCAATCTTGGACATGAATGCGGTGTCTACTCTGTGGTTCAGAAAAGAGCCCACCTTGATGATGTTCCCAGGAAGGACTTTGCCTTCCTCCAATATTCGTGCTTCTAATTCGTCCATACAAAACTATGGTGCAAAAACGCTGTGAGTGTCAATTGGTGGTTTAGTAAACGGGAGTGGAATACGACGTTTTTGTTGCGTTTCTCTGCTCTTTTTGTCTTTTCTTGTTGCTGCTGTTGCTTGTCGCTGCAGTTTTGTTGGGCGCACTGGGCGGTCTGGGCTTACTGGGCAGTCTGGGCGGACTAGGGCGGACTGTTTTGGTTTTTGAAGAAAGTTCTCTGAAAACGTGAATGGAAACGCATGGTTTTTTGGATAAGTATATTAGGAGGCTGAACTATGGCTGAAGTTACAAAAAATGTCAGGGAGTTTCTACCCAGAAAAGATGCATACAAAGATTCAAAAACATCGAAAAGGGGAGGGATAGAGAAGAATGGTCGTTTTTTCCACATGGTGCAGAGGTGCCGCAACAGAGAGGACCTGTATGATATGCAATCTGCAAGGTATAGACATGATTTGCTTTGCCGCTTGTGTGTAAAACATGGTGTTGGGATAATGTTTTCCGTTGTAATGCCAAACCATACACATGACTTGCTTTATGCAGAGAGCGTGGAACGGATATCTGAAGTGATGCGTGAACTGAATACTCAGGTCTCGCGCTTCATTCGCAAAAACAGTCCCCATAGATTCAAAAAGCGGGACGTTCGAGTGTTTGACGAAAGACCCATCTATATAGCGATAAAGAACATCCGGCATCTTGGAGTTGTGGGAAAATACATATATGAAAACGCTGCTCCTTATGAACGACTGAACAAGTTCGTGCCTTTCAGTTGTTTCTTTGGAATGCGAAATGGATATGTTCCAACTCCACCTTATCAAAAAGACCTTTATGAATTTGTCTATGGAATGGATGTGCAATGCTTGGTGGATTTTTTCGAGAAGAGTTCGACAAAAGAAGTCGAAAGGCTTATGGAACAGCGTTTTTCTTCTTGGAAAAAGGAGGATTCCGATGCCTTCTTCAAGGTTGATCCCTCCTCTCCGTGGTTTGATGATGAAATCAGTGCGCCCTAGTCCGCCCAGTAAGCCCAGTAAGCCCAGACCGCCCTGTGCGCCCACCACCCACCTAACAAAGCCACACATACAAAAAGGCCGATGTCCCTGCATATAACCTGCATTGAGCACCGGCCTCGAATCTGCAAAGCTGCAGCGTTGCGCTGCAACCCCGCGCTGCTGTAAAAACGTTTTACTTTATCACAAAGCTCACAAGCTTGTTTGGAACGACGATCTCCTTGAGGATCGTAGCTCCGTCAAGGTAGCGTTTTACGTTCTCGTTGTCCTTCGCCAAAGCAATCATCTCTTCTTTTGGAGTGTCCTTGGCAATGGTGAGCTTTGCACGCACCTTGCCGTTGATCTGAACGACTATGGAGACTTCTGCGTCAACGACCATTGCCGGGTCGTATACCGGCCACTTTTCGTTTGCAATGGAAGGTTTGTGTCCAGCCTTCTCCCATAGTTCCTCTGCAAGGTGTGGAGTGTAAGGGCTTAGCATGAGAACGAACGGCTCCCAGGCTTCGCGTGGAAGCTTCTCCAGTTTGGAAAGGTCGCTTATATAGATCATCATTTGGCTTATGGCGGTGTTGAAGTTCAAGGAGGCCGTGTCGTCCGTGACCTTCTTTATGGTTTTGTGAAGGCTCTTCATGAGATCTGCAGGAGCCTTTTCGTCCACAATCTCCCTTTCGTCTGCAAGGCGCCATATCTTGTCTATGAAGCGCCATACACCGGCGATTCCAGATGTTGACCAAGGCTTTGAGACCTGAAGCGGTCCCATGAACATTTCGTACATCCTCATGGTGTCTGCACCGTATTCGGCTTCTACGTCGTCAGGGTTTATGACGTTCTTGAGACTCTTGGACATCTTGGCAATGACGCGCTCAAGGACCTCTCCTGTGTTCTTGTCCACAAACACTCCTGGTTCTTTTTCGATGACCTGATCCGCCTGCACCAACGTTTTGTTTGGTCTCTGGTATGCAAATGAGGTTATCATTCCTTGGTTCACAAGCCTTGCAAAAGGCTCCGGTGTGGAGACAAGTCCAAGGTCGAACAACACTTTGTGCCAGAACCTTGCATAGAGCAGGTGCAGTACGGCGTGCTCCGTTCCTCCAACATAGAGGTTCACAGGCATCCAGTATTTCTCCTTCTCCGGATCGACGAACCTTTCGTTGTTCTTTGGGTCTATGTAGCGCAGGTAGTACCAGCAGGAGCCGCCCCACTGCGGCATGGTGTTCGTCTCGCGCTTTGCAGGAGCTCCGCACTTTGGACACTTGCAGTTCACCCAGTCGGTGATGTTGGCAAGAGGGCTTTCACCTGTGCCTGATGGCAGGTAGCTGTCTACCTCGGGCAATCTCAAAGGAAGCTCTTCCTCCGGAACGAGGACGGTTCCGCAGTGAGGGCAGTGGACGAGTGGGATTGGCTCTCCCCAGTAGCGCTGTCTGCTGAACACCCAGTCCCTGAGCTTGAAGTTTATCGTCTTGTGTCCAATGCCCTTTTCCTCAAGGAAGGAAAGCATCTTCTCAATGGCATCGGCCTTGTTGAGTCCGTCCAAGAAGCCACTGTTGACGTGGATGCCGTTCTGTGTCCAGGCTTGGGTCTGCACGTCCACATCGCTCTTGAGGACCTCGATTATAGGGAGTCCAAACTTCTTTGCAAACTCCCAGTCTCGGGTGTCGTGTGCCGGGACTGCCATGATTGCGCCCGTGCCGTATGAAATGAGTACGTAGTCCGCTATCCAGATTGGAATCTCCTTGCCGTTGACCGGATTGATTGCGTAGCTTCCTGAGAACACGCCGGTCTTCTCCTTTGCAAGGTCCGTTCTGTCGAGGTCGCTTTTCTTGGCTGCATCTGCGATATACTGCTTGACCTGGGCTTCCTGTTCCTTTGTGGTGAGCTTTGCAACAAGTGGATGCTCTGGGGAGACGACCATGTAGGTTGCACCAAAGAGGGTGTCGCACCTTGTCGTGAATACTTCAAGCTTGCCAGCAGGGTCGTTTTCAAGTCCTTTGACCTGGAAGAGCACTGATGCGCCCTCGCTCTTTCCAATCCAGTTGCGCTGCATCATCTTGACGGATTCCGGCCAATCCACAAGGTCAAGGTCGTCCAACAGCCTCTGTGCGTATGCCGTTATCTTGAGCATCCACTGTCGTATGTTCTTCTTCTCCACCTGGGCTCCGCAGCGTTCGCAGTGGCCTTCCTTGACCTCTTCGTTGGCAAGGCCCGTCTTGCAGTTGGGGCACCAGTTGATTGGAGCCTGTGTCTCGTATGCAAGACCCTTCTCGTAGAGCTTTTCGAATATCCACTGGGTCCAGTGGTAGTAGTCAGGGTCGCATGTGGAGATCTCCCTGTCCCAGTCGTAGCAGAATCCAAGGCTCTTGATCTGGCGCCTGAACGTATCTATGTTCTTCTCCGTGGTGATTGCAGGGTGGGTCCCCGTCTGGATTGCGTAGTTCTCTGCAGGAAGTCCAAACGAGTCGAATCCCATTGGATGCAGCACGTTGTAGCCGTTCATCCTAAGGTAGCGGCAGTATATGTCTGTGGCTGTGTAGCCTTCTGGGTGTCCTACATGAAGTCCTGCTCCCGATGGATATGGGAACATGTCAAGGACGTAGGCCCTCTTCTCCTTTGGGTAGGAGGGGTCTTCCGTAACGGCGAACGTCTTGTTGTCCGCCCAGTACTTCTGCCACTTGGGCTCTGTTTTGTCAAACGGATATCTGCTCATGGCTCAATGATAATTTGTTTCACTTTCTGTAACAAGTGGTTTACAATGTTGTTGAATGGTTGGATGATAGAGAGGGGCGAAAAGAATGGAGAGGTGCATCGAGTGAAGAAATGGCTTGTTTTGATGATATACGCCGCAGATGTGTTCTTTTGCCTTAGGGCTGTGAAGAACAAGGATTCACACGAGTATGCACTTACAAAACCTTTTCTTATGCCTCTTCTGTGTGGGGTTTACTTCGCTTTCCTGCCGCAGGCGATAAGGTTTGCACCATACCAAAGGTTCGTCGCCATTGCCCTTATGTTCCACACCTTGGGCGACATACTGCTTCTTTTTCCAAGAAACAAAACCAAGGCGTTCTTCTATGCTGGTATGCTTTCGTTCCTCGTTGGACACTTCCTTTACATAGCATGGTTCCGAAACGCACCTGTTGGACACTCCGTGAAGGTTGCACTCTTGACGTTCGTGATAGTTGCAGTGTGCGAGTACTTCCTCTACAGACATCTCATGCTGGGGCCAAGGCGCTATGCCCCAAAGCTCCTCCCTTACTCCCTGGGCCTTGCAGTCCTTGCAGTCTCAGTCGCAAGTACCTTTGGCAATGGCTCTCACCCGGCTGCAACCATCATAGCTCTGATTGGCGTTGGACTCTTCTGCTTTTCAGACTACTGCATTGAAAGGAGACTTGTCAGAATGCCCCTCTTTGGCCAAATGACCGTCATGTCCACATACATCGCAGGACAAAGCCTCATCATACTTGGAATGCTGCTTCTTCAACTGTAGGGTCTTTTCCCCTGCACCCATCATTGGCCTTCGTCCTTAGACCGATATCTCTGAAACCCCATTCCCTTTAAATCCAAATCAATCTTTGATATAATTCCCCTCATGGCAGACAGAATGACAGATAGAAAATCCTCAAAGCCCATATACGACGAAGCGGCTATAAAGACCATGTCTCCTCTTGAGCACATAAGGCTCAGACCCGGTATGTACATTGGAAGGCTTGGCAACGGAACCCATGTGGATGACGGCATATACGTCCTCATGAAGGAAGTCATAGACAACAGCATAGACGAGTTCATAATGGGAGCCGGCAACAGGATTGTCATAAAGCTGGAGAACAACACAGTGAGCGTGCGCGACCAAGGAAGGGGAATCCCTCTTGGAAAGGTCATAGACTGCGTATCGGAGATAAACACAGGAGCCAAGTACAACGACGACGTCTTCCAGTTCAGCGTAGGGCTCAACGGTGTTGGCACCAAGGCAGTCAACGCTCTGAGTTCGTGGTTCCATGTAAAGTCGTTCAGGGACGGCCGCTACTTCGAGGCCTTCTTCAAGCAGGGAATCCTTACAGAGAAGCACGAAGGAAAGACCGACGAGCCAAACGGAACCCTCACGGAGTTCACTCCGGACCCTGAGGTCTTTGGACAGTACCAGTTCAACGACGACTTCATAGTAAAGAGGCTCAACAACTACTGCTACCTCAACACAGGCCTTACCCTTGAGTACAACAAGAAGGTGTTCAGAAGCCAGCACGGACTTCTTGACCTCTTGGACAAGGAAGTAGAGGACAACGGAATCTACCAGACCATCCACTACAGAAGCAAGACGCTTGAATTCGCATTTACGCATACACGCGAGTACAGCGGCGAAACCTATTTCTCATACGTCAACGGACAGTACACGAGCGATGGTGGAACGCACCAGGCGGCCTTCAAGGAAGGCATCCTTGCAGGAGTGAAGGAGTTCTTCAAAAAACCGCAGTGGGCGCCGCAGGATGTGCGTGAAGGCATCGTGGGGGCCATAGCCATAAAGGTTCAGACCCCGGTCTTCGAAAGCCAGACGAAGAACAAGCTTGGCAACACGGAAGTGAGGATGCCAATCATAAACGAGGTCAAGGAAGCAGTTGTGGACTTCCTTCACAAGAATCCAGAGGCGGCTCAGCTACTCAACCAAAAGATCCTCACCAACGAGAACATCCGCAAGAAGCTTACAGAGGTCAAGAAGATAGCCAAGGAGAATGCAAAGAAGATCTCCATAAACATTCCAAAGCTCAAGGACTGCAAGTTCCATCTTGGACAGACAGGCCCCCATGCGGACATGGGCGAGCGCTCAATGATATTCCTAACGGAGGGAGACTCCGCATCGGGGACGCTCAATACTGCAAGGGATGTCATGACGCAGGCGGTCTTCAGCCTTAGGGGAAAGCCTTTGAACACCAACGGGATGTCCATGAGCGACATGTACAAGAACGCAGAGCTGTACAACGTCATGGCCGCACTTGGGATAGAGAACGGCATAGAGGGCCTTAGGTACGGCAAGGTCATATTCGCAACGGATGCCGATATCGATGGCTTCCACATTCGCATACTTCTTCTCACGTATTTCCTTTCGTATTTCGAGGATTTGATAAACGCAGGTAGGGTGTGGATACTTGACACCCCTCTTTTCAGGGTCAGGAACAAGAGCGTAACGACGTACTGCTTCTCAGAGGAGGAGCGTGACAACATGATGCGTCAGATAAGGGGCTCTGAGGTCACACGATTCAAAGGACTTGGAGAGATATCTGCCAAGGAGTTCGGGCAGTTCATAGGAGAGGACATGCGCCTCATTCCCGTGACCATAGACAGTTTGGCTGAGGCGCGCAAAGCCATGAACTTCTACATGGGCAAGAACACGCCTGAAAGACGTGACTTCATAATGGAAAATCTGGTGTAAGGAGGCAGCAGGATGGCGAACGCAAAAGAGCTTTTCAGACAGAACTTCATAGAATATGCCTCCTATGTCATCAAGGACAGGGCCATTCCAGACATAGAGGACGGCCTCAAGCCAGTACAGAGGAGAATCCTCCACACCCTCATAGAGATGGACGACGGGCGCTTCAACAAGGTTGCAAACGTGGTGGGATCCACCATGCACTACCACCCGCACGGAGACGCCTCCATCTACAGCGCACTTGTCAACCTTGCCAACTGCGACCTTTTCATTGAAAAACAGGGGAACTTTGGAAACTTCATGACAGGCGACGGCGCCGCTGCGGCACGTTACATAGAATGCCGTCTCCTTCCGTTTGCAAAGAAGGTCCTCTACAATCCGGAGATAACCAACTACGTGGAGTCCTACGACGGTCGTGGCAAGGAGCCCGTCTCATTCCCGGCAAAGATACCCGTAGTCCTCATCCAGGGCACGGAGGGCATAGCCGTAGGCATGTCCACGAAGATCCTCCCTCACAATGCACTTGAGGTCATAGACGCCCAGATATCGGCAATCAAAGGCGAGCCGTTCCAGCTTTACCCCGATTTCCCTGGCGGTGGCATCATGGATGTATCGGACTACCAGGATGGTCTTGGCAGCGTTGCGGTGCGTGCAAAGCTGGATACCTCCAATGCAAAGAAGATTGTGATAGAGGAACTGCCTTTTGGCGTGGACAGCGAGAGCATGATCCACTCCATAGAGGATGCCATAAAGAAGGGCCGTCTCAAGATACAGAGCGTAAGCGACTTCACGGCAGACAAGGTCAACATAGAGATATCCCTCGCAAAGGGCACGTACACCAAGGACATCGTGGACGCCCTGTATGCATACACACTGTGCGAGCAGAAGATATCGGTCAACTGCCTTGTCATAAAGGACAAGCTTCCGCATGTGTGCACAGTGTCCGATGTCGTGAACTATCATGCAAACCACATAATCGATGTCTCGAAAGCGGAGCTTGAGGTCGAAAAAGGCCACCTTTATGACAAACTGCACTATCGTACCCTTGAGCGAATCTTCGTAGAGGAACGCATCTACAAGCGCATTGAGCAGAAGCGCACCCAGGAGGCTGTGTCCGCTGCCGTCAAGACGGGCTTTGACCCATACAGCGACCAGCTTGTACGAGAAGTGTCCGACGAAGACGTGGAAAGACTCCTCAAGATCCCCATCAGAAGGATCTCCCTCTTCGACATTGAGAAGAACCGTCAGGAGATAGAGCAGATAAACGAAGACATAAAGCGCGTCGAGTACAACCTTGGACACCTTGCAGAGTATTCCATTGGAGTCCTCAAGGACATAAAGGGTGAGCTGGACAACGAGCTTCATAGACGCAAGACGGTCATTGGCGACTTCAACATGATAGATGTGAAGGAAGTGGCCAAGCGCGACATCGACCTTAGATACGATGGCCTTACAGGTTACCTTGGAACCAATGTGAAGACGGGCAACGCCCTGTTCAAGGTCTCCGAGTTCGATAAGATACTCATTGTCCAAAAGAACGGCACCTACTACTGTACCAACGTATCTGACAGGACTTTTGTGGGCAAGGACCTTGCATACTGCGGGCTTGCGGACAAGGAGAGCCTTGAGAACGTCGTGTTCACCGTCATATACCAGGACAAGAAGACGAAGGTTTCATACATAAAGCGCTGCAAGCTCTCTGGCTTCATAATGAACAAGCCGTATGAGCTTTTACCTGAACCTGAGACCTGCTCCCTCAAGAAGCTGTCCGTACTCGAGAATGCAGAGGTGACTGTGACATACAAGGGGCCGTCACGCGTTAAGGAGACGACGTTCTACTTCTCGGACTTCAGGGTCAAGGGTGCAAAGGCCTGTGGTGTGACCATCACGAAGAAGGAGATAGCCTCCATTAGGATAAAGCCATGCAAGGCCGTAAGCACTCCTCCAAAGGAAGAGTCGGACGCAGGGCTTGACGAGGAACTTGAAGAGCAGGGTGCAGAGACATCGGTCTTGGAGGAAAGGCCTTCAAGTGAGAAGCCAGAGAAGGGCTCGGATGAGATGCCGGGTCTCTTTGATGACGTGGATTGAGGTGAGTGATGGGTTTCGATGGTTTTGAGGACGTTGCGGACAGAATTCTCTATGAGGACAACCATATAGTCGTCGTGAACAAGCTTCCCGGCGAGATAGTTCAGGGGGACAAGACTGGAGACAGGACATTGTGCGATGATGTGAAGGCGTACCTCAAGGAAAAATACAACAAGCCGGGCAATGTGTTCCTTGGCCTTCCTCATAGACTGGACAGGCCAACGAGCGGGATTGTCGTCTTTGCGCGCACTGACAAGGCCCTTGGACGTCTCAACAGAATGTTCCAGGAAGGTTCCATGAACAAGGTCTATTGGGCCATCGTGGACCATGGACTTGGGGCCAAGGAAGGCGAGCTTAGGCATTTCCTGTATAGGGACGGCGCCAAGAACAAGAGTTTTGCGTACAAGCCGGATTCCGTGACCGGCGGCGTTCCAGCTGTGCGAGGTGTCCCTTCCTCATCGTTGCAGGAGGCTCGTCTACGCTACCATGAGATTGCATGGTCAGACCGCTACACATTGCTTGAAATCCAACTCCTTACAGGAAGGCACCATCAGATAAGGGCCCAGCTCGCTGCATGCGGGGTTCATATCAAAGGGGACTTGAAATACGGCTTCCCACGTTCCAACCCCGATGGTGGCATAAGCCTGCATTCCCGCAGCATCTCGTTCGTGCATCCAGTATCGGGACTGAACGTGCATGTGGTGGCTGATCCCCCTGTGGATCCGCTCTGGGACTTCTTTTTGGATGAAGTTGAAGGCTGCAATCGCTGATTTTTGCTTTTTGCGCAATTTTGCAATTTTTGACATTGTATTTTTAGGTATACCTCAATTCTTCGTGGAAAATTGATTGTTTTCAAAATCAATTGTTGACAACTCTCTTACATGGGCTTTACAATCGGACTTGGTGGTTGCTATGTCTTCCGCCGTGCTACAAAGTGGAGGCTATCTATATGTACAATTTAGACGAGTTCATGGCTGAACTTGAGAGGAAGAATCCTGCTCAGCCAGAGTTCATTCAGGCTGCTCGTGAAGTCATCGAGTCTGTCATCGATGTCGTAAACAACAATCCAAAGTATCTTGCAAACAAGATTCTCGACAGAATCGTAGAACCTGAGAGAGTGATCGAGTTCAGAGTCGAATGGGAGGATGACAACCATCAGATCCAGGTCAACCGTGGTTACAGAGTACAGTTCAACAGCGCAATAGGACCTTACAAGGGCGGACTTAGGTTCAGCAAGAACGTCACACTTGGAACTCTCAAGTTCCTGGGCTTCGAGCAGACATTCAAGAACAGCCTTACGACCCTCCCAATGGGTGGCGGAAAGGGTGGCTCTGACTTCGATCCAGTTGGAAAGTCCGACAACGAAATCCTTCGTTTCTGCAGAAGCTTCATGACGGAGCTTTACAAGTACATTGGTCCTGATACGGACGTTCCAGCCGGCGACCTTGGTGTTGGCGGAAGGGAGATTGGTTATCTCTATGGTCAGTACAAGAGAATCCGCCAGGAGAACACAGGTGTTCTCACCGGCAAGGGCCAGAACTGGGGCGGTTCCCTCATAAGACCTGAAGCGACGGGTTTTGGTGCAATGTACTTCACGAACGAAGTCCTCAAGCTCAACGGTGATTCGTTCGAGGGCAAGAGGGTTTCCATCTCCGGCTTTGGCAACGTTGCATGGGGTGCAGCCATGAAGGCCTCCCAGCTTGGTGCAAAGGTCGTTGCAATCTCCGGTCCTGATGGATACATAGTTGACGAAAATGGAATCAACACCCCAGAGAAGTGGGCATACATGCTTGAGCTCAGAAGCTCCAACAAGAACGTCGTCGCTCCTTACGCAGAGAAGTTCGGTGCAAAGTTCGTTCCTGGCCGCAAGGTCTGGGAGCTCCCGGTTGACATCGCATTCACATGTGCTCTTCAGAATGAGCTCAATGGCGACGATGCAAAACTCCTCATCAAGAACGGTGTCAAGTATGCAATCGAAGTCTCCAACATGGGATGCACTCCAGAGGCAATCGCAGCCTTTCAGGCCGCAAAGATTCCATTCTGCCCAGGCAAGGCTGTCAATGCTGGTGGCGTAGCTACATCCGGTCTTGAAATGAGCCAGAACGCCGAGCATCTCAAGTGGTCTGCAGAAGAGGTCGACAAGCAGCTCCACACAATCATGAAGAACATCTTCGATGCTTGCGTAAGGGAAGGAAAGGAAGCTGACGGAACAGTCAATTACGTAAAGGGTGCAAACATTGCCGGTTTCAGAAAGGTCGCCGATGCAATGTGTGAACTTGGCTACTGATTGATTTCGTTTCAACCTGATTTCAAACGCCGGCGGTTCTTGGTTTTGGCCCTTGCGTCTTCCTTGGCTCGCCGGCCCTCACATTTTCGATTGACAAACAAGGACTGCCGTGGATTTCCATGGCGGTCCTTTTCATTTGGTCGTTTATGTCTAACTTGATTAGGCTTCTGCTCCGTTTTACAAAGGTTTTACTCCCAGCTATGGTTCTTTGCCGTTTCTAAACCGCTTCACATACTAGAATGAGCGATATGGAAAACGAACTGATATATCAATTGATAATGATTCTTGTGGGCATCATGCTCATCTATCTTGCAATAAAGAAGAAGATGGAGCCTGCGCTGTTGCTTCCTATGGGTTTTGGTGCCATTCTGGTGAATCTTCCAGGTTCCGTCATAGCAAATGACATTGGCATTCTTTCTTGGCTTTACAACTTTGGCATAGATACGTTCGAAGTGTTTCCATTGCTTCTCTTCATTGGTATTGGTGCCATGATAGACTTTGGGCCGCTTATCCAAAAGCCATGGCTCCTGTTCGTTGGCGCTGCAGGCCAGGGTGGAATATTCCTTACAATGATGCTCGCCTCTTTGTTCTTCCCTTTGAACGATGCCGCCTCCATTGGAATCATTGGAGCTGCGGACGGTCCAACTGCAATTCTGGTTTCTCAACGCCTGAACTCGCAGTTCATGGCTCCAATACTCATAGTGGCCTATTGCTATATGGCTCTTGTTCCAATAATCCAGCCTGCGGTTCTGAAAGCCACGACCACAAAGCACGAGAGGGAGATTCAAATGACGTATAGGGCAGGGGATGTGTCGAGGTTCACAAGAATCGTGTTCCCGATTGCAGTCACGATTATATGTTCTCTTATGGCTCCGGATTCCGCGGCTTTGGTCGGTATGCTCATGTTTGGAAACCTTCTTAGGGAATGCGAAGTCCTTGACTCCTTGTCCAATGCTGCTCAGAACGTTCTTTCTCCATTGATCACTCTGTTGCTTGGCCTATCCATTGCTCCAATGATGAAGGGAACGGATCTTTTGACTTTCCAGACCATAATGATCATAGGGTTTGGTCTCCTTGCCTTTGTGTTCGACACCGCCTGTGGTGTGTTCTTCATAAAGATTGCCAACTTGTTCCTTCCAAAGGACTCCAAGGTCAATCCTTTGATTGGCGGGGCCGGGATATCGGCCTTTCCAATGTCTGCAAGGGTCGTACAGAAGGTGGGCAACGAGGCCAATAGACAGAACCACCTTCTTCCGTTTGCAATTGGCGCCAACGTTGCGGGCCAGATAGGCTCTGTCCTCGCTGGTGGTCTTATACTGTCCATGTTTGGTTGAGGAGGTCGTTTGTGTTTGCTTTGTCTAGTGCTGCAACGTCTACTGTGAACGCTGCCGTAGGTATGGGTTTTCGTGCATGGGGCCTTCTAGCCCTCTCGATGTGTGGAATCTTCCTTGTTGTCTTGATCCTTAATAAGCTAGGGAATAGGAAGAATCGGAACGATAAGGAATAAGTGCGAGTTGGTTTTCAATCCCTGTACCTCACCCTTTCTGTCAGGAAAGGAGAGAAGTCGGTGCCACTTGCTTTGTCGATAAGAGTTTCAAGATTGATTTTCAGATTGATTTGGTTTTCTTTGTCTGCTCTTGTTCTTAGACCCTCTCCTGTGGAATCGAGAAGATGAAAGGTTCCGACTGGGATCGTTAGGATAATCAGCTCTCCCTTCATCGTATTGTTCAATATCAGTACCCGATTCTTATCAAGTTGTGTTGTCAGCGGATTTACCCAGCACTCTTTGTTGTCTGGTTGCTTTGTCGCATAGTTTATATCATTGTTGGGTGGAAGAATAATTCCTTTGTCCTTCAAAAACTTGATGGCATCTGCTTTGGCTTTTTTCCCATAGCTCAATCTTGTGGCAACATCGCCTATATTGAACAAGTTGCCCTGTTTCCTTTTATCTTCGTTGAAAACATTGATTCCTATTAGTTCCATGTAGAACAACGCTTCTTCTAGATACTGATCCAATGCGACTTTCTCAAATTCTTCAGGAGGGGTTGAATCTCCTTTGTTCTTGTTGTCGCAGTCAAGACAGTCAAGTTTTCTAGCTTTTTCTATCAAGGTTGCTTCAAGATAGCTAATTCCAGTTGGACTCAGTTTTCCTGGAGCCGATGTTAGGACCAAAACGCTTGTCCACCAGTCTTTTCCAAACAGATGATCGTTTATTCTCCTTGATAGGTCAGTTGATTTTCCAACATATACTTTATTCTTTGATAAAAGCATGTAGACTCCTGCTCTTTTGCAGGCATCGGTGACAAGGAGATTGTCTACAGAATCCCTAGGGGCGTTGTATAGGACTCCAGAGTATGTCCAGCTGTCATCTTCAAGTTTGATGACTCCCGTCAAGTCTCCTTCATACAATAGCAGTTTAATCGTTTTAGCTTTTGCCTTTGACACAAGAACCTCAGTTATCTACAGCTCTATTCAGGATTATAGACTTGTTTTACATTGGGATCAAGTTTTGATGTTTGGGTTATTTCTTTGAGTGTATTGGTAAAATTCGATCAGCGTTTTTTTGCGGTGAGCTTTTCCTTTATCTTGGCGAAGGCTTCTGCGTGGTTTGTGGAATGCATGGTTGGGAATGCCTTTATGAGGCGCTTTTGCATCCTTGTGATTTCCTTTTCCTTTTCGCTTATGGTGAATTTGAGAACTTCAAGGCGGGACTGTGCATCGGTTCTCGATTCCATGACTGTGTCTGTGAGCTTCTTGATTCCTTCGCTTTCCTTTGCTTTGAGTGCTCCGTCGGAGAGCCTCTTGCCAATCTCGTCCGAGACTTGGTGTATTTGGGCGGCGAGTTTGTCTATTTCCTCGAGCTTCTTGTTGAAGTGGAAAACACTTGTGGAGGTAGCAATGATATCGGCTATGAAGGTGACGCCTAGGATTGGAAGTACGATGTACGTCACAAGCGATGGTATGTGATTGACGAAGAATGCAATCGATGGGTGTACGATATCAATGAGGAACACGCATGCCAGGCCCCAGATGAGGGAGAAAGCAAGGCATACATAGCCGCCAATGTTGAGTGGCATGCGGGAGTAGTCCCACCAGCGGTGGTGGAATATCTTTTCCATTAGGAAGCCGGTTATGAGCTCAAGTACTGATGTAAGTACGACGGAGCCAAGGAACAGCACCCAGAAGTTCTCTTTGAGTGGCTCCAGAAGGAATACCACTATGACGACGCCAAAGCCGTAGATTGGACATACGGGGCCGTTGAGGAAGCCTCTGTTTTCGAATACACCTCTTGCACAGGCTGCGAAGACGACTTCCGTAGCCCATCCCAAAAAGGCGTAGATGAAGAAGAACCAAACATAGTTCGTGATTGTAACGAATGTTGCGGACACTTTCCCTTCCTCCGTGCTGTTGCTTACATAGATAATACATTAAAAGTTCGCTGGTGCAAACATTGGCGTTTGCTGACTTGTTGGACTGTGTGCGAGTTTGATAAGTAAAATGATATTTCTTTTTCCGTTTCTTCTATCATAATATGTTTATGAATCATGAATTACTTGAAAGGATTCTTTTTTGCACAAAGGTGAATATTGACATCCGTATGAAAACTTTAGAGACTTCGTTCGTTTTAATCTCGGACGGTTTTCGGTTGAAGTTTACTCGGATGAAGTTGGTGTTCAATGATTTTGGAACTCGAGTTATATCGTTCAAGATGAAGCTATACTTTTTATGGTTTACAAGAAGGATTTGTCTGACGTTGATGCGAATCCCAGAAATTGGATAAGAGCCAACAGAAGGGAAGGATTATGAAACAGAACGACGAGCAACGGCGTGCACGATATGCTAGAGTATGACTGCCTATGAGCTGAAACAGGAAATGACTGTTGGAATGGGCGTTTTTTTGTGTGAGTGGCAGGCGGCAATATAACTCTACTTGCCAGAAATGCACCTATGGCTGCAAGCAAAGTTTCCGGGCAAGTCTGTTCCCTTGTCTGCATTGCAGCTCCAAATGGTCTAAAATCTATGAGGATAAGAGACTTGAAAACCGTAAAATAATTCCATGTATCCTTATAGTCTTCCTTTTACGTATTTTTTAAAAATTGTCCCAGAGTGTTGATTTTTGTCCCAAGGTGGTTTATAGTATAACTACCATCAGTCTTGGAGGGATTCCCATGAAAAAAAAGAACATTATAAATCTGATACGATATCATTCTGACGGAAATGAAGCTGGCTTCCGGAGTGAAGCATATGAGGTTGCAAAAGAATTTGACCAGTTGGGTGATTACCAATTGGCGGAGTATATTATGGCACTTCTTTCAAACTCCAACACCTTTGTTCCCCAAGTAAGTGATTTATCATCTGGCTTTTTTGAAAAGGTGACTATTGGAAATGACCCACTTCCACTTCCCGAATTGATTGAACAAGATGTAATAGGAATGGTCAATGCTATTAGTCGAAATCTCGGAATTAACAAATTCCTATTCCAAGGGGCTCCTGGGACAGGAAAGACTGAAACGGCCAAGCAAGTTGCACGGATACTGAATCGTGAATTATATGCCGTAGATTTTTCCACCGTGATTGATAGCAAGCTCGGGCAAACGCAGAAAAACATTGTTTCGTTATTTCGTGAAATGACAGAATTTGCCCATCCAGAAAAAGTGATTGTGCTCTTTGACGAAATTGATTCCATCGCATTGGATAGGACGAATTCAAATGATTTACGTGAAATGGGACGAGCTACATCTACACTTCTCAAAGAATTTGATAGATTGGATGATCGTGTTGTTTTACTTGCGACGACGAATCTATTCGACCATTTTGATAGAGCTTTGATCAGAAGATTCGACTCTATTGTTGACTTTAATAGGTATTCACAGAAGGATTTGGTGGAAATTGCAGAGATTCTGCTTAATGATTTCCTAAACAAGTTTAAGTGCAGAGGGAAGAATATCAGGCTATTCCGCAAAATCGTCAGTCTGATGTCACCTATCCCTTACCCTGGTGAATTAAAGAATATCATCAGGGCAGCTGTTGCATTTAGCAATCCTTCGGACGAATTTGATTATCTTAAGCGTTTTTACAAAGCTGTGTATACTGAGCCGATGGATATTCGCATCATGCAATCACAGGGTTTTACTGTGCGAGAAATAGAAATTCTAACCGGAATATCAAAAAGCCAGGTATCTAGAGAGTTGAAGGAGGACTAAATGAATAGCATACTTCGATTGAAGGGCCAGTTTGAGTATCATAGTGGAAATACTGGTGGCGGCAAACGAAATGTTCCTGTTGGCAAGTTTGTTGAGTCTGCTCATATCTTGGATTTAATTAACGACTTGCGTTCTTTGCAGACATATTGGAACGAACACACTTTAATCAAGGGCGCGCTTGTTAGCGTGTACTACACAAGCGTGGTTGCAAAAAGTAATCGAATTCAAGGACTTTTGTGCCATGGTGCTTCTAATCCTAACGACTCCATCCGCGGTGCCAAATTTACTGGAGAGGCACCTCATATCCAGCATGTATTCACATACTATGTCGGGTTGGATGTCATTGCAGAAAGCATTGCACGGCTAGTTGCAGTCAAAGAAATTGTAGAACACGATTATGCTGGTAAAATTTCCCACAAAGACATTGAGGCTCTAAACACTGGTCATAAGCAATACAAGCACTCAGCTAGTTTGGCAAAGACAAACTTTGTAAATGTAGTAGTAGATGCTTTTTATGTTCAGAAGTTTTCGGTCGATTTTGCAGAAGCGGACGATGATGAAGAGGCAATTGTCACTCTTTATCGCACAGATGTAAAAACAGAGGATGTGTTTAGAGCAATCGGTATTGATTATCTAAACGCAAAGCAAATTGATGAAAATACAATGCTTTTGCGCCCTGATGAAATTGCATGTCTAAAAGAAAACGCTCCTTATCTAATCGCCATGAAGGTTCGTGATTTGAAGGAAGTGCCTCCTGAGGAAAGTGTTGCAAGTGACCCTAGTATTGTCCAAATACCCGTGCCAAAGAAAGAACCCGTCATCGGAGTAATTGATACACCTTTTTGTGAAGAAGTCTATTTCAAAGATTGGGTTTCATACGAAAGTATGCTTGGAGACGGCATAGAACTGGATGTACACGACTATACGCATGGTACAGAAGTTACGTCTATTATTGTGGATGGTCCAACAATCAACCCAATGTTGGATGATGGGTGTGGACGGTTCAGAGTTAAGCATTTTGGTGTTGCCAAAAAGGGTAGGTTTAGCTCTTACACAATCCTAAAATCAATTCGTAGGGCAGTTTCTCAAAATCGAGAAATCAAGGTATGGAATCTTTCATTGGGCTCGGTATTACCCATAAAGCCAAGCTTCATTTCTCCTGAAGCTGCTGAACTTGATAAGATTCAAAGCGAGTTTGATGTTGTGTTTGTGATTGCAGGGACCAATGGCAATCCAGATCAGGGACCAATTCCAATAGGAGCACCTGCTGATTCTCTAAACTCTTTAGTTGTAAACTCTGTGACGCTTGAAGGGGCTCCGGCTTCATATCACCGCGTCGGTCCAGTACTTTCGTTCTTTCACAAGCCGGATGTTAGCTACTATGGTGGAGATATAGGTCAGCCTATGCATGTATTTACGCCAACTGGCGAAGGCTTTGTAAAGGGAACATCTTTTTCCGCCCCATGGATAGCCCGTAAGATGGCTTATTTGATTTGCACATTGGGTTTTTCACGTGAAGTTGCAAAGGCTTTAATAATTGATGCTGCGGCAGGATGGAACCGAAGAGATGGTGTCTCTTGTTCTGTCGGATATGGGGTTGTTCCTCAACGAATTGAAAGTATTGTCAAAACATCAGATGACGAAATCCGCTTTGTTATGACAGGGACAACCGATGCATATGAAACTTATACATATAGAATACCCGTGCCAATTTATAAAGATAAACAACCATTCTATGCTCGGGCGACGCTCTGCTACTTTCCAAAGTGTATGAGGGATCAGGGGGTTGATTACACGAGCACAGAAATGGATATTCATTTTGGTCGAGTTGTGGAAAAGGATGGAAAGACGTCTATTTCAAGTATCAACTCCAATTCCCAGGGGGATGAAGGTGGAAGACATCTTTATGAACCTGAGGCTCGCCAACTATACCGAAAATGGGATAATGTGAAACTAATAAGCGAAGAATTGAAAGAGCGTGCTGTTCCTCGAAAGGTATATGGCGCAGGAATGTGGGGGTTAAGTATTAAGACGAAAGAACGCCTAAAGGAGAAAAATGGTCGAGGTCTTTCGTTCGGAGTAGTCGTTACCTTAAAGGAAATGTATGGGGAAAATCGCATTGACGATTTCATTAAACTCTGCATGATGCGAGGATGGATAGTCAATCGCATTGATGTTGAAAATCAGATTGATATTTACAACAAGGCAGAAGAAGAAATCGAACTCTAAAAGGAGAAGGATTATGAATCGAAAGACAAGCAGCAGCGCTATGGCATCAATGGCGGCTAGGGCACTGAATAGTAACAACTCTTCAAAAATTCAAAAAACACTTGCTGCCAGCGTTCTCTCACAGCGTGTTGCGTCGAAGCAAACAGGGGCCACCATGGAGGAGATTGCATCTCGTGTGTTGCAAAGCAATAAATACTCAGACGAAACGAAAAGTTTTGCTGCCAGCGTGCTTTCACAATCAAATGTAGAACGATAAAGTAAAACGTATATGCACATATTGGCAGGGCTGTAATCTCAAGTAAGAAATAAGATTGCAATCCTGCTTTTCATACTGTCATAATCTTATTAGCTTCCACATCGTCAGCGGCACATATCACACTGCCATAATCAGCTACTAGACTAGGTCCGAAGCAAGGGTGGAGAGCCGCCTCGATGGTCTGGTCGCCCATGCTCGGCACGACATCTCAACCGGTACTTTGGAAGGGTTCAACAACAAGATCAAGGTCTCCAAGAGGGTCGGCTATCGCAACGAGGACTGCTTCTTCACCCTCATAAGGCATCTTCAGATCCCCTCCGTAAAAGGCTCATCTCCGAGGAAAACGTGAAATACAAAAAGAGGGGACCCCGAACGGAATCCCCTCTGTGTTTGAACTGTGTTCAACGGGCTCTAGGCGAACCTAGGCAATCAGTCGTTGTACATGGCAATGAGCTTGAGCAGGTGCTCGTAGCGCTTCTTTGCCTCTTCCTCGTTGGCTTCGAACAGCTCTGTTGCGCGTTCTGGGAACTCGCGGGTGAGTCTGCTGTAGCGGGCCTCGTTCATGAGGAAGTCCTGATAGCCACCGGCTGGAGCCTTGGAGTCGAGAGTGAACTTCTTTTCTGCAACTGGGTTGTAGCGGAAGAGGTTCCAGTAGCCGCAATCGACCGCTCTCTTCATTTCCTTCTGGCAGTTGGCCATTCCTCCCTTGATGGAGTGCATCTCGCATGGAGCGTATCCAATGATGAGCGATGGGCCGTGGTAGGACTCTGCCTCTGTAATGGCCTTGATGGTCTGGGCTGGGTTTGCACCCATTGCAACCTGTGCGACATAGACGTAGCCGTACTGCATTGCAATCTCTGAGAGGCTCTTCTTCTTGACGTCCTTACCAGCTGCTGCGAACTGTGCGACCTGACCAAGGTTGGAAGCCTTGGAAGCCTGTCCACCTGTGTTGGAGTAGACCTCTGTGTCGAATACGAAGATGTTTACATCCTTCTTGGAAGCAATTACGTGGTCGAGACCACCATAGCCAATGTCGTATGCCCAACCGTCACCACCAAAGATCCATACGGATTTCTTCGCAAGGTATTCCTTCTTGTCCAGGATTTCCTTGGCTGTTTCACATCCGCAGTTCTCGAGTGCTGCGATGAGCTCTGCCGTAGCCTTCTTGTTGGCTTCTCCGTCTTCCATTGTGTCGAGCCAAGCCTGAGCCTGTGCCTTGACTGGCTTGTCGGAACCTGCGAGGTCCTTGATCATTGCTGCAAGGTCTTCGCGGATCTTCTGCTGGCCAATGTACATTCCAAGACCATGCTCTGCGTTGTCTTCGAACAGTGAGTTGCACCATGCCGGGCCGTGGCCGTTCTTGTCCGTGCAGTATGGGGATGTGGAAGCAGGACCGCCCCAGATCGATGAACAACCTGTTGCGTTGGAGATATACATCCTGTCGCCGTAGAGCTGTGTGACAAGGCGTGCGTATGATGTCTCTGCACAACCTGCACATGAGCCGGAGAACTCGAGCATTGGCTGTCTGAACTGGCTGCCCTTGACTGTGTTGTCCTCCATCTCCTTCTTAGGAGCGACCTTGGATACGCAGTAGTCGAAGACTTCCTGCTGAGCAAGCTCTTCTTCCTGTGGAACCATCGTGAGGGCTCCAACTGGACATGCGCCTACACAAACGCTGCAACCCATACAGTCGAGAGGGGAGATTGCGATTGTGAACTTGTAGACACCCTTGCCCTTTCCAGCCTTGACGTCCATGACCTGTGCTGCAGCTGGGAGGTTCTTTGCCTCTTCCTCTGTGAGTGCGTAAGGTCTGATCGTTGCGTGTGGACATACATAGGAGCAGTTGTTGCACTGTATGCACTTTGCAGACTCCCATCTTGGAACCGCCACTGCAACGCCACGCTTCTCGTATGCTGCTGCACCAAGTTCGAACTGGCCGTCCACGTGATCCATGAAGGCCGATACTGGAAGGCTGTCGCCGTCCATTCTGTCAACTGGCTCAAGGATGCTCTGGACCATCTTGACGAGCTCTGGCTTGCCTTCGAGCTTGACTTCCTTCTTGTCGTCCGTTGCGTTCGCCCAATCGGCTGGGACATCGACTTTCTTGAAAGCCGTTGCACCAAGGTCGATTGCCTTGTGGTTCATGTCAACGACGTCCTGTCCCTTCTTGAGGTAGGACTGCGTTGCCTTCTCCTTCATGTGGGCGATTGCCTCTTCCTGAGGCATGACCTTTGCAAGTGTGAAGAATGCGGACTGGAGGATCGTGTTGGTTCTCTTTCCCATTCCAATCTGCTGTGCGAGGTCGATTGCGTCAATCGTGTAGAGCTGGATGTTGTTCTTTGCAATATAGCGCTTGGATGCTGCATCCATGTGGTGGTTGAGTTCGTCCATGTTCCACTGGCAGTTGATCATGTAGACGCCGTTTGGCTTGACGTCCTGAACCATCTTGAAGCCCTTTGTGACGTAGCTTGGGTTGTGGCATGCAACGAAATCGGCCTTGTTGATGTAGTAAGGTGACTTGATTGGGTTGTCGCCAAAGCGCAGGTGGCTTATCGTCACGCCGCCGGTCTTCTTGGAGTCGTACTGGAAGTAGGCCTGTACGTACTTGTCCGTGTAGTCGCCAATGATCTTGATGGAGTTCTTGTTCGCACCAACCGTGCCGTCTCCGCCAAGGCCCCAGAACTTGCATTCGATCGTGCCAGGAGCTGCTGTGTTAGGACAGTTCTTGTCCTCTTCAAGGCTGAGTCCCGTGACGTCATCGACGATTCCAACCGTGAACTGGTGCTTTGGAGCATCCTTCTTGAGCTCGTTGTAGATTGCAAACACGCTTGCAGGTGGTGTGTCCTTGGATCCAAGGCCGTAGCGTCCGCCAATGACCTTTACGTCATTGAGGCCGGCGTTTGCAAACGCCGTTACGACATCAAGGTAGAGAGGTTCGCCCTGTGCGCCAGGTTCCTTCGTTCTGTCGAGGACCGCGACTTTCTTTGCGGTCTTTGGAAGAGCGGATATGAGTCTGTCTGCAGCGAATGGTCTGTAGAGTCTGACCTTGATGAGACCAACCTTCTCGCCATGTGCGTTGAGGTAGTCGATGACTTCCTCTGCAACGTCGCAGATGGATCCCATTGCTATGATTACGCGGTCTGCATCAGGAGCGCCGTAGTAGTTGAAGAGCTTGTAGTCCGTTCCAAGCTTGGCGTTGATCTTGTCCATGTAGCTTTCGACGACTGCGGGAAGCTCGTCATAGTACTTGTTGCAGGCTTCTCTGTGCTGGAAGAAGATGTCTCCGTTCTCGTGGCTTCCTCTCATGTGTGGATGCTCTGGATTGAGTGCATGTGCTCTGAATGCCTTGACTGCATCCATGTCGCACATGTCCTTGAGGTCCTCATAGTCCCATACTGCGATCTTCTGGATTTCGTGGCTTGTGCGGAAACCATCGAAGAAGTTGATGAATGGAACCTTTCCAGTGAGTGCTGCAAGGTGTGCAACCGGTGCAAGGTCCATGACTTCCTGGACGTTGCCTTCGCAGAGCATTGCGAATCCTGTCTGGCGGCATGCCATGACGTCGCTGTGGTCGCCAAAGATGTTCAGGGCATGTGTGGAGACTGTACGTGCGCTTACGTGGAACACGCATGGAAGCTGTTCTGCGGCGATCTTGTACATGTTGGGGATCATAAGAAGAAGTCCCTGGGAGGCGGTGTATGTGGTTGTGAGGGCGCCTGATCCCAAAGCTCCGTGGACAGCTCCCGCTGCTCCTGCTTCAGACTGCATTTCAACAACTTTGACCTGTGTTCCAAAGATGTTCTTCAGTCCATTTGCACTCCACTGGTCTACGAAGTCAGCCATTGGGCTGGATGGAGTGATAGGGTAGATAGCAGCAACTTCAGAGAACGCATAGCTTACGTGCGCGGCTGCGTTGTTGCCGTCCATGGATTTCATTTTTCTTACCATGAAAAATCCTCCTCGATTTATTAGCCTGCATCTTCAGGCATTGCTTTTGGTTCTGGACCGCCTGCCTTGTGTTGGTCCTTGGACAGACGGCAAGGGGAAAGGGCGCAATATCCCTTCCCATGTCTTTCGTATAGGATAATCGCAAAACGATATATTTACAATAGAGAAATGTGCTTTCAGGGACATCGGGCTATGTTGGGTCCATGTCCTTTCGTTGGCTTTTTCGTGTCCTGCGTGGTCCTATTTTTCGTACATGGAGAGTATCTTGGACAGGTATCCCACAAAGCGCGTTCTGAACGATGCAGGTCCTAGGATTTCCACTGCGTTGCCGCATTGGATTATCCTTAGGATGAGCTCTATGGAGTTCTCTGCATCGAACGTGCATCTAAGCGAGCCGTCCTCCTGCTTCCTGCTTTCTATCTTGCCGTGGGCCAGCGTGTCGAACGAGTTGAGTGCACTCTTCTGATGCACCAAGAGCTCCAGGTGTATGGTGTCTATGACGTCGTCCGAGTACAGCGGCTCCCTGCGCCTGAACGCCTTGAGGTTGTCAGGAATCGTGTACGTCTCGTTGAGTATTGTCACGTCCTTTATTGCCGATATATCAATGGTCACTATCTCTGCGGTGTGGCGAAGTCTCCCCGTCACCGTGATTGGGTTGCGTCCCTGCTCGTTTTCCACATAGCCTATGAAGTAGGGGGCAAGCTCCGTTTCTTCATCCACAGGTAGGAACGTGTCGTCCTGGGTTTGGCCTCCGCTGCCTTTGCTTCCCTCGTCCTGGGCTGCGGTCGCCTTTGGAATCTTGGATGAATGCACTATTCTCACTATCTTGCCTGATACCCACGCATCGATGAGTGTATCCAGCACGGCATTGCATTGGCTGGAGGACGCCTTTCTGTACGCCTCGTTCTCTATTTCGTCTGCAAGCTGCACGATGTTGGCACTTATCTTGGGGGCGTAGTTCTGCATCCCCATGGCAATCTTCCTCAAGCCCGATGCCAGATGAGGGTTCGTGAATTCGGAGTTGCTCAGCAGCATCTCGGCGCCCATGTTCAGCGCAAGGCTCTCATAGATGCTCAGTGCAAGGGGCTCCTCTCCGTCCTTGGGCAGTATCTTCACGAGGTTCTTGTCCTCGTATATGTCGCTGTACTGCTTGAGCTCGTCTATGTACCTCCCAATGGTGCTTCTATGTACGCCTATTCTTCGTGCTATCTCCGATTTCCTCAGTCCCTCCGGGTGGCTTCGTAGTATAAGCTCCAGCTGTGCAACACGTTCTCCCTTCATTCTGCTGCGCGTCTCCTTATGTTCTTTGCGTCGCATTTTCCATGTTGCACTATCACTTGTAGATTCTCGAATCAATTGTCAATTGCAACAATATGCAACATGAAGTATAATCCCCGTATATGGATATTGCAACAAAAAAGGTTGAATCTGTTGATTCGCTAACTGAAGCCTTGACTAAGCTTGAAACCAACATGTCGTATCTTCAGGACACTGTCCGCCAACTCAACGACATAGTGACGGAGCAGCAGCTGTTGGTCTCGCGCCTTGAACGGCAGAACGAGGTGCTTGCCAAGAGGGTGGAGGAGCTTGATACAGAGGCCAGACCCAACCGTCGCCCACCCCATTATTGACTTCTTGGCCTTTGGGCCGTCTTCTGCGTCACTTCACTCAGGCTGTACAAGGAGTACTATCCTTCGTTCGTATCCTTGAATACGGCTCAAATCCCTGCGAAGGGACTTTTCTCTTGCTCTTTTGATGTCAGTCGTTGTCGATGCGCTCAAGTCGTGCAGACAGCACTGTCATATGCTTTGCTCCTACGTCTTTGCAGAAGTGGGGTTTTGCATAAAAACGGAAAAAAAACGCTTTTTATGCAATGAAAGTTTAATAATTCAGAGAAAATGCCGTTTTTATTAAACGTTTTGGAGGAACTTTTGCGCAACCAATATGCGAGAGGGGTTGCGCGGATGCAACGTTTAAAGAAATCGGCCTAGTCAAGCGAGTGCAGGGCCTTCTTGAATTGGGAGGCGAAGAGGGCTGTGCAGAAGGCGACCGAGAGGATGTCTGCGATGGGTTCTGCGAGGAAGACTGCGAGGACCTGGTTGGAAAGAAGGGCTGGCATGATGTAGATGAGGGGTATGAGGAGGATTATCTTTCTCATGCATGCGACCATGATTGAGGATTTTGCGTAGCCTATTGAGGTGAATGTGGTTTGGCAGGCCATTTGGATGGAGAAGAGACCTGTGATTGCCATGTAGATTCTAAGAAGCGGTGCGGTGTAGGCGACAAGACCCTCAACGTCCGTGAAGATGCGCGCGAAGGCCTGTGGGAAGAGCATGACGCAGAGCCATAGAGTGAATGCGTATATGGCGTTGACCTTGACGAGTAGTCCAAAGGTCTTCTTTACGCGGCCCTTGTTGCGGGCTCCAAAGTTGTAGCTTATGATTGGCTGCGTGCCCTGTCCAAGTCCGTTGAGAGGCAGGAGGGCGAACTGCATGACGCTTGAGCATATCGTCATGGCGCCTACGGCTATGTCTCCGCCGTATTTGAGAAGGGAGGAGTTGAAGCAGACCGATATTATGCTCTCTGTGCTCTGCATTATGAAGGTGGCAAGGCCAAGGGTGATGACGGGGACGATCACTGAGGATTGCAGCTTCAGGTTCTCGCGTCTCATGTGAAGTGTGGTCTTCTTTCCAAAAAGGAACGAGATTATCCATGCAGCTGACAACGCTTGGGAGATTATGGTTGCAAGCGCCGCTCCTTTGACTCCCATTCCAAGTGCATAGATGAAGATTGGGTCCAGAACTATGTTGCTCACGGCCCCTACGATTATTGTGACCATACTTGTGGTTGCAAAGCCCTGGGTTGTGATGAACATGTTCATTCCAAGGGAGAACTGCACGAAGAGCGTCCCCAGGGAGTAGATCTTCATGTAGTCAACCGCATATGGAATCGTGTTCTGGGAGGCTCCAAATAGAAGCAGTATTGGCTCGCAGAAGACGTAGATCAACGCCGTGAGCACTATGGAGATAAGAATCTGGAGTGTGAAGCAGTTGCCCATTATGAGCTCTGCCTGTTGGTTGTCGCCACGGCCCATTGCTATGGATGCCCTTGGGGCTCCTCCGCTTCCAACCAGCGCTGCGAATGCAGAGACTATGAGGATGATGGGAAGGCATACGCCAACCCCTGTGAGGGCCAATGCTCCGGTCTCTGGAATGTGCCCTATGTATATGCGGTCAACGATGTTGTAGAGCATGTTTATAAGCTGCGCCACGACCGTTGGAAGGGCTAGCTTTGCCATGAGCTTTCCCACTGGCTCCTCTGCCAGGAAGCTTCTATCTTGATTTCCACCTTGATTTCGCTGTTGGTTTCTCTGCATGGCGTAAAACTACTCCAACCAGTCCCAATTGACAATATACGGAGGTTATGAATCTGTGCAGAAAGAGGTTTTTCTGCTAAATTGGAATGTGAGGCTTTTTCACTGTGAAACTGAAAACAAAACTGAAAATGAAACAGGGGTTAAACAGAAATGAAACTGGAGGCCTCAAGGAGCTTAGATGACGGAATTCGTACACCTCCATAACCATACGGACTATTCTCTGCTTGACGGAGCCGCTTCGTGTTCCAAATACGTTGCCAAGGCCAAGGAGCTTGGCATGAAGGCCCTTGCCATAACCGACCACGGCAACATGTTTGGCGTCATGGAGTTCTACAAGGCCTGCAACGATGCGGGGATACAGCCAATCCCTGGGTGCGAGTTCTACATCTCTCCAGCCGGCAGGGCCAACAAGGACCCCGGCAACCGCTACTACCACCTCATCCTCCTTGCAATGAACGACAAGGGATACCACAACCTCATGGAGCTCAACAGCATCTCATACCTGGAAGGCTTCTACTACAAGCCAAGGATAGACGAGGAGGCCCTCAAGGAACACAGCGAAGGGCTTATATGCATGTCAGCCTGCCTTGCGGGCGAGATCCCCCAGAAGCTTCTCAACGACTACATGGACGAGGCCTACGAGAAGGCCAAATGGTACAAGGAGCTCTTTGGCGACAGGTACTATATTGAAATCCAGAACCACTTCATCCCTGAGGAGACAACGGTCCTTCCAAGGCTTGTGAAGCTGGCAAAGGACTTGGACATCCCAATCGTGGCCACCAACGACATACACTACATAGAGAAGTCAGACCACAACGCACACGATGTCCTACTTTGTATTGGAACCGTGAAAAAGAAGTCCGATACCGACAGAATGAGGTTCCAAACCGAGGAGTTCTACATGAAGAGCGGCGACGAGATGGCCGACCTCTTCTCCAAATACCCCGATGCCATTGAGAACACGGTCAAGATAGCCGAGCGCTGCAATTTCAAGATAGAGTTCCCTGGTCCTCTGCTTCCAAGCGTAGACGTCCCTCCTGAGTACAAGGACACCAAGGAGTATCTGTCGGCCCTTTCGTGGCAGGGCCTTGAGAGACGCTACCCAGGATACAAGGACAATCCGGAGCAGCGCAAAGTGCTTGAAGAAAGGCTCAACTATGAGCTGAGCGTCATACTCAGGATGGGGTTCGACGGCTACTACCTCATAGTGCGTGACTACATCTACTGGGCCAAGACCCACGATGTACCTGTAGGTGCAGGTAGAGGCTCAGGCGCAGGTTCGCTCGTGGCCTACTGCGTTGACATCACGAACGTGGACCCCATAGCCCACGACCTGCTGTTCGAGAGGTTCCTCAACCCTTCAAGGGTCTCGCTTCCTGACTTTGACATAGACTTCTGCTTCGAAGGACGCCAGAGTGTCATAGACTACGTGACGGACCACTACGGGGTGGACCGAGTGGGTCAGATAGCCACGTTTGGAACCCTAAAGGCCAAGGCTGTCGTAAAGGACGTAGCCAGGGTCCTTGACATACCTTTCGATGAGTCCAACCGCATAACCAAGTTCATATTGGACGTTCTTCCTGACGAAGCCAAGGAGGCTCATGTATCGTCGCTTCTGGAGTGGTCCATACGCACATCCCCAGAGCTTCAGGAAGTGAGGGACAGAGGCGGTGTATACGAAGAGCTCTTCGATGTTTCGCTAAGGCTTGAGAACCTTGCCCGCCACGTATCCACCCACGCCTGCGGCGTCGTCATTGGAAAGACGGCCCTAAAGGACTATGTGCCGCTCTATCGTGATCCAAAGACCGGCGGCATCTCCACCCAGTACACAATGACGTTCCTTGAGCAGTGCGGTCTTGTGAAGATGGACTTCCTTGGACTCAAGACGCTGACCCTTCTTAGAAACACAGTTAGGCTGATCCACAAGAAGGATCCTTCGTTCGACCTTGAAAAGGTCCCTGACGACGACAAGGACACATTCGCCATGCTGTCCAAGGGCGACAGCATGATGGTGTTCCAGCTTGAAAGTCCTGGGATGCAGAAGAACCTGAGACTCCTTGAACCTACGAGGTTCGACGAGCTGGACGCAATGGTATCGCTCTACCGTCCGGGTCCAATGCAGTACATCCCCCAGTACATTGATTCCAAGCAGGGCAGGCACCCTGTCGTGTACCCCGATCCTGACTTGGTGGACCTTCTCAAGCCAACCTATGGTGTCATCGTCTACCAGGAGCAGGTCATGCGTGTAGCCCAGATCATAGCGGGGTTCTCCCTTGCTGAAGCAGACACCCTGCGAAAGATAATGGGAAAGAAGAAGAAGAAGGAGATGCCGGCGCAAAGGGAGAAGTTCATAGCCGGAGCCGTGGCAATGGGCAGGGATGCCCAGCATGCAGCGGACATCTTCACGATGCTTGAACCTTTCGCAAGCTACGGATTCAACAAGAGCCACAGTGTGTGCTATACGCTTCTTGCCTACAGGACGGCATACCTCAAGTGCCACTACAAGGCAGAGTTCATGGCCTCCAACCTCACCAACGAAATAGGCTCTGGCGACAAATACAAGGAATATCTGGACTATGTGAAAGGCTCGGGCATCAAGATTCTGCCACCAAGCATAAACGACTCCGAGACATACTTCAACGTCGTCAACGGAGAACTCATATACGGGCTTGCGGGCATAAAGGGCGTTGGTGCCACGACCGTGCAGGCCATACTGGAGGAAAGGCATGAAAACGGCCCATATGCCGATTTCCTTGACTTCATCCGTCGCAGCGATTCCAAGGTCCTGAACTCCGGTGTCCTGGAAGGGCTTATCAACGCAGGGGCATTCGACTCGTTTGGCTACAACCGCCCAACGCTGATCGCCAACTACAACGATGCAATAAAGTCCGTAAAGGAGGACAAGGAGGCACAGACTTTTGGACAGAACCTCCTGTTCGATGCCGCAGAGGAGGGCACTTCCAGCTTTGAGATGAAGACCATGCCTGACTATGACTTCATGGAGAAGCTTGAGATAGAGAAGTCATACCTTGGGTTCTATGTCTCGGGACATCCTTTGGACAGGTACAAGGCCTGTTGGGATGCCTGTGTGAGGCTTGACCTTTCCAAGCCCGACCGCATACACGAGGGCGTGAAGTACGACTTCATTGGAATGGTCTCCGAGATGCGTGAAATCACTACCAAGACCGGTTCAAAGATGGGGCACATCTCCATAGAGGACTACAACGGCAAGGTGGATGTCACCGTGTTTCCAAAGCAGTGGGCCTTGTGTTCCATGGGGATTGCGCCAGGGAAGATAATTGGGGTGCATGGAAGTTTCAAGACATACAACGACAAGCTGGGCTTCAGTGCAGACAGCGTCTTTGGAGATCCAATGCAAATGAAGCCATCCCGTCCAGTGAGGGTGTGCCTTGAGCTTGACCAGAGCCAGAGCGGAAGAAGCGCCATAAAGGAGATACGCAGCGTGTGCTCGAAGCACAGAGGTACTGCGGAGCTCATGTTCGTCGTCTATCCAAACGTTGGCGACGACGGCAACCTTGAAGGCCGTCCCCGCAGGGTCGTTGCCGACCAAAGGTTCAATGTGGATGGTTCTCCTGCTCTCATGGAGGCATTGTTGGAATGCCAGAGCGTGCATGACGTGTACGCCGAATGATCTTTGTTGCGGACTGTAGCCGCAACTGCTGCGTGCTGTAGTTTTGGAGGGGCTTTGATGGAGTTCTTCAAAGGTGTTTGCTCTTTTCTTGCAGGTCTTGCCGTCCTGTATTCGTTTCTCATAGTCGTGAGGATAATCCTTTCGTGGATCGTTGGATTCAGCAGGATGAACGGTTGGCGCAGCGGCTATGGTTATGCCAATGGCAACGGTGCCGGCCCCTCTGGAGTGGAGAAGGCCTCGGATGTCATAGGGCGTATCGTGGATCCTTACCTGAACCTTTTCAAGGGTATTACGTCTCTTCGCCGTTCGAGGGTGGATTTCACGCCTGTTGTGGCCCTCATAGTCCTGAATCTCATACAGAGCCTCTTGGAGATGGTGGCCCGCACGGGCAGGGTCTCCATTGGAGTCCTCCTTGCCATTGCAGTGCAGGGGCTTTGGAGCTCTTTGTTTGCATACCTCTTTGTGTTCTTGATAATCCTGCTTGTGGTGCGCTACTTCCTTGGTCGCAGCCCATCGTATCAGGCTCAGAACTGGATCAATGCAATAGATCCAATCCTCGATGGCCCGGTAAAGAGGGTATACAAGCTTTTCTTTCGCAAGATGGTCAATCCAGACGATCAAAAGCTTGTTCTTGCCTCCATAGTATTCTACCTGATCATATTCATAGCCTTGAAGGTAGGCGTTGGTTTTCTTGTGGATTTCCTTGTGTCCCTTTAGACCAAGCCGACCAAAGGAGTGAGATGCCGTGTTCGTAGGTAGCCTTTCACAGAGCGTTGGAGAACTCACAGGGGTTGGAAAGAAGACCCTTGCGGACTATTCGAACATTGGGGTCTCCACGTTCTGCGACCTCATATCAATGACACCTCGAGGCTACGAGGACCGCAGCCAGCGCATAGGTATTGGAGAGGCTCCTGACGGAGGTTGGGTCAACACCGTGGTGCGTGTGGAGAGCGTTGGGACGTTTGGGCGTGGGCGCAAGGATGTGAAGATTGTCGTAAGGGATCAGATGAGCGGACACAAAGCCTTTCTCATGGGGTTCAACAGAACTTATCTTGCAAAGACGGTCTTTCCAAGCTCCTTCTATCATCTATACGCAAGCGTTGGGAAGTACGGAACATCGTTGCAGTCCACGCAGTTCGAGCTCTCTCCAATGAGGGAGGACGAAGTCTACAACGAAGCCGCCGTTGCAATTGCCTTGGATGGCGGAATCCTTCCTGTCTACAGCCTGTCAGGTTCCCTTACGCAAAAGTCCATAAGGCGAGACGTTAAGGCTGTCCTTGCAATGTACGCAGACAGGATAGAGGACGAGCTTCCGCGTTCCTTGATTGAAAAGTACGGCTTCATGCCTTTGGGGCAGGCTTTCAAGGAGATTCATTTCCCTTCCAACGAAAAGAACCTGAAGGCCGCCCGCAGGACGCTTGCCTTCAGGGAGGTCTTCTACCTGCAGCTTGAGGCAAAGAGAAGGCCTGCAGCGGATGCTGCCGCGCCACGGGTTCCAATTCCGTCTAGGATAGACCAGGCCGAGTCCCATTTCATAGAATCACTTCCGTTCTCTCTGACGGATGATCAGACCAAGGTCCTTGACGAGATACGAAGCGACATGGCAGGCGATGCAAGCATGAACAGACTCCTGCAGGGGGATGTCGGCTCTGGAAAGACGTTGGTTGCATGGGTTAGCGCCCTCCATGTCGCAAGCCAAGGGTATCAGGTTGCATTCATGGCCCCTACGGAGCTTTTGGCAAGGCAGCATGCGCAGGTTGCGGATGCTCTTTTCAAGGATATCGGTCTAAGGATTGCGTACCTTGACGGCGAGGTCCACGGGCGGCCGCGTGAGGCTCTCTTGAAGGAACTTGCCTGCGGGAATATAGACCTTTTCATTGGCACGCATGCGCTTTTCTCCAAGGATGTCGTCTACAGGAACCTGCGCTATGTGGTGATAGACGAGCAGCACCGCTTTGGGGTGGAGCAGAGGGAGGCTCTTCTTTCCAAGGGAGTGGACCCTGACGTGCTTCTCATGACGGCCACTCCAATTCCACGGACCCTTGCGCTTACGGTGTTTGGGAACCTCAACGTCTCCACTATAAGGACCATGCCAAAGGGGCGCCTTCCAATCGTCACGTACCTTGTGGATGAGTCGAGAAGGGATGATATGTACAATGCGGTTGGGGTTGAGATGAAGCGTGGGCACCAGGCCTATTTCGTGTACCCCCGCATAGACGACGAGGGCAATTCAGACCTGCGCGATGTGCAGACCATGTACGATTTTCTGTCCCATGTGAAATATCCATCGTTCAAGGGGGCTTTGATACACAGCCGCCTGCCGGAGGACGAAAAGCTTTCGATTCTAGATGCATTCTCATGTGGTGATTTGGATTATCTTGTTTCTACGTCAGTAGTCGAGGTTGGAATAGACGTGCCAAACACAACGTGCATGGTGGTGGAGCATTCTGAGATGTTCGGCCTTTCTGCATTGCATCAGCTGCGTGGTAGGGTTGGCCGCAGCAATCTGCAAAGCTGGTGCTTCCTTGCATACGAGCCGTCGATTTCCGATGACGGCAAAAAGCGCCTTGCGGTCCTCAAACGCACCAACGACGGCTTTGAGATTGCGGAGGAGGACTTGAAGATTCGTGGTCCCGGTGAACTGGCCGGCCTACGACAAAGCGGCTTTATGCACCTCAAATACGCAAACCTTGAAACCGATGTCTCCATGATGGCAGCGGCTAGGGACGAGGTCTCCGCCATACTGGAGCGGGACCCTGGGCTCCTTGAGCTTGACAACTGCGTGATACGAAAGGTCCTTGGGTCAAAGGCTTGAATTCTTCCAACTGCTGTGTGAGAATATAGTTGGGTAGGATCTTGCGGAGTGGACATGGGAGGTTCCATGTCTATGTCGTATGAAAACGATTTTCAGATGCGTTTTGTCTCGATTGGCTTGGAGGAGGGCTTGCGCAGGGGTGAGTTCAGAGCTCTGTGCAATGTCGCCAGGCGAATGAAGGCTCTTGGGATATCGCAGCATGCAATAGCCACATGCCTTGGAGTGGAGGATTCTTCAGTGGACCGCCTTGTGCGGGGAAACCCTCTTTGCGACGATTTCATGGAGCTTGAGTGAAATGCGAACCTCCTGTGAATTGTCCTATGTTGTTGGACAGATTAAGTCCATTCTCTACAAAGCCCGTAGCAATGTCGTCAGCCAAGTGAATGGTGAACTATTGAAGGCCTACTGGAATATTGGACGTATTGTCTGCGAATATGAACAGTCTACTCCTGAAAGGGCGGATTATGGAAAGCAGATAATGAAAAACCTGTCAAAGGAATTGACCCGAGAGTTTGGAAAAGGATTTTCCGTATCCAATTTGCAATTCATGAGACGGTTCTACCTGACATACTCAATTCAACAGACGGTGTCTGTTAAATTGGGGTGGTCCCACTACTGCGAATTGCTGACAATCACGGATTCCGACAAACGTAGCTTCTATGAAAAGGAAGCCATAAATGCCAACTGGTCCGTCCGTGAACTGAAAAGGCAGATTGATAGTTCTTTGTTCGAACGATTGATTCTATCTAGGGGAGAGTCGAACAAGGAACAGGTATTGGCTTTGGCTATGAAGGGCAATGACGTTGCCAAACCTTCCGATATCATCAAAGACCCGTATGTCTTCGAGTTCTTAGGTCTCCCTGAAGACAAGCCCGTCATGGAGAAAGATCTTGAAAGGGCTTTGCTGCGGCAGTTGGAAGAGTTCTTGCTTGAACTTGGTAGAGGATTCATGTTCGTTGGGACCCAGCAAAGGATTACGATAAACAATACGCATTACTATGTTGACATGGTCTTCTATAACAAAATTCTCCATGCCTATGTGCTTATCGAATTGAAGACGACAAAATTAACGCCGGAAGCAGCTGGGCAAATCAACATGTATCTGAACTACTATGCCGCAGAGGTCAATGATGATGGTGACAATCCTCCAATAGGAATTATTCTTTGTACGGAAAAGAATGAAGTCTCGGCTGAATACGCTTTGGGTGGTTTGTCGAACAATGTCTTTGCATCCCGCTATATTCTTTACATGCCAAACAAGGATCTTCTTGTCGAACAAGTTGAGGATGTTTTGGGTAAATGGCACAGAAAAGAGGAATCAGAGAAAAGAGAACCTGAAGGCAAGGCATAGGCTCAGGTCGTAGTTCTTCTGGTGTGAGTTCACAAAAGGCCGTTCTGATGTTATTCTTTAGGCATGCCCGAGCAGAGCGAACTATTTGCAGTGAACAGAAAACATCTTGTAGGAAAGCTTGTGACATCCACGGTCTCGAATGGTGTCATAGCAGGCATCGAACTGCCTGAAGGCGGTGCATCCTCAGACCTCGTCGTTATAGGAGCCAAGGATTTTGGGGAGTGCAACTTCATAGATGTGATGGGTGAGGCCGTTCCAATATTCGCAAAGGACGAGGTCTCGTACAAAGGTCAGCCCGTCCTTGCCGTCTTTGGATCCGTTTCGGAGGATGTGGAGCTGTTCTGCAATGCAGTCAAGGTCTCATATCAGATAACTCCGGATTCCGAGTCCTCTGCGCCACAGGTTTTTGGAGAACCTTTCAATTGGTCGTATGGAAACACCGACGAATACTTTGTGCAGGGATCCAGGACCTTGAAGACGACGTTCAGCGTTGGAAGCCATTCCTGCAACATGCTGGGGGACCAGAAGATATTCGCCGTCATGGACGAAGGTGTCATGAAACTCCAGATGGAGACCCAGTGGCCTGTGCATGTAAGACGCTCTGTTGCAAATGTCCTTGGACTTCCGTTCGAGGACGTCCATATAGACGTCCAGCCTTATTTTGCATCGTTCGACCAGCTTATAATGATGCCGTCCCTGCTCTCGTGCATAGCGGCAAAGGCCGCATCCATGACAGGTGAGCTCGTGAGACTGTATGCGCCGCTTGTCTCTTGGCAGCCAAAGATGGACTTTGAGTTCCGGACGGCTGTGCTTCAGGATGGAGGCTGCGCGGCAGGCAGGTACAAGTGCACCATAGACATGGGGGCGTTTCCAATATTCTCGAAAGAGGTGTGCTACAACATCCTTGCTGGAATTGTTCCCGTCTACCCAATGAAGGCTTTGGATGTAACGGTGACCATTATGAAAAGCTGTACACCTCCTGCGAACTTCTTTGGAGACCTTGGGTATTCCATGTCTTTGGCCGCTGTTGAGAACCATTTCACACAGCTTGCTCTTGCATACGGCCAGCAGCCAGGGCTGTGGAAGCTTGAACAGGTCAAGGAATGCGGTCACAAAGGGACTCCAATGAGCGAGTGCGTTAGGGAATCCTCTGGGTTCGACAACCTGGCAAAGACGTTTGACGATGTAGTGTCCTCCTCCTGGTATTCCAGAAAATATGCGGCGAATGCCCAGAAGGCCCTTTTCACCGAGAGGATGAACCCTCTTGTGAACTACAGCCGTGGCATTGGGATTGCAACCGGCGAGGGGATAATGGGATTCTCCCAGCAGTACAATGCTCTGGTAAGGTATTCGCTTTCAGTCACCCTTACGCAGGACGAAAGAGTGGTGGTCAATACCGGCATGCAGGCAGGGAAGAACATGATGGCGGTGTGGAAACAGGCCATCAGGCAGTTCCTGGATGCCGATGAAGACAGCATTGTGTTCAAGAGCGTGAACGATGCGGACATAATAGACATTGGCCCCGATGTCCTTTCAAGAAGGATTGGAATCGTCACAAGGCTTCTCATAAAGGCCTGTTCCGAAATTTCCAAGAAGAAGGCTTTTTCCAGGCTTCCAATAACCGTCACCGCCTATTCTGAGGCCGATCTCTCTGATCCATACTATTTCAGCTCATGCTTTGGAACCGTGGCGGTGGAGCTCCACTTGGACACCGTTTCGCTTTCACCTGTTATAGACAAGGTATGGGCGCGCTTTCACATGGGACATGTATTCGATGTCCAAAAGCTCGTGAACAAAGCCCGTCTTTCCATATTCTCCGTAATCTCAGAGGTCCTTCCAAACTGGTCTGGTGATTTGAACATAGACCTTGAGGTCTCTCAGGATTCCGACTACACGCCATCGTCCGTCACCGCTGCGGTCAGAGGCTTGACGATGGCCGCCTTGATAAGCGCCGTGTCGCAGGCCATTGGACGCTATGTGAATGCGGTTCCAATTACGGAGTCCTCCATACTGGCCCTTCTCAAGGGGTCTTCCTCCAACCGTTCTTCCGTAGCTGTCTCTGACAAAGCCAAGGATTCAAAGGAATCGGTTTTGGATAATGCCAAGGAGTCCAAGGGCTTGGTGGATTCCGGTGATACGATGGCCCGTGAAGACAAGGAGGGCGAACAATGAGGCTCAATTGCAACGTCAACGGCAATCAATTGTCCCTTGTGGTGAATTCCGACAAGCCTCTTAGCCATATTCTCAAGGATGTCGTGGATTCGTTTCCTGACAACAATCAGTGCCTTGGAGCTTCGTGCGGCAACTGTGTTGTCCTTCTCAACGGAGTGGCGACCTTGAGCTGTCTTGTCCCTGCGTTCAGCCTCAATGGGTCGAGCATACTTACGTTCGATGGTTTCAGGAAGACGCGCTTCTATCATGACATAGAGCGGGCATACAACGATGTTGGCAACCAGCCATGTCCGCAATGCTATGCATCCAAGACCCTTCTCATAGAATCCCTTCTCATAAGGATGGACAAGGAGAGCCAAAGCAGAAAGGACGTCGTGAACCTTGGAAGGTCCATGGGGTTCTCTCCAATTCCGACCGCAAGCCAGGGCTATGCCAATGAAATGGCAGCAAGAGGCAGACTTGGAGGTGGCAGCGTGGATCCTCAGGTCCTCTCTCAGGAATTCTCCATGTGCAGATGCCAGTGCATAGAACTGTCGGAACTAGAGAAGATAGTCAATCTAGCGTACAAATACAGGAGCAGACGCCGTGCAAGAAGGACTTAGATCACCAACGGTCTTCAATCCAAAGACGATAGGCGAGGCCGTCGCCGCAAAGCTAAAGAATCCAAATGCCTGCTTCTGGGCAGGCGGTACGTTCATAATGAGCCGTCCTGGTTTCTATCCAAATCCAAGCCAAAGGGACATAATATCCCTGAAGGGGATAGTGGACCTTTCAAAGGTCTATCATTCGGACAGGTTCGTTGAAGTTGGTTCCATGGTCACTATACAGCAGCTTTCCAATATGGGGGGTTACCTCTTCTCTCATGAACTGAACGATGCGATCCTTTCCATTGGAAGCTCCGTCATACGCAATCAGGCAACCGTTGGTGGTGCCCTTTGTACAAGCAACATGAGGTTCTCCCTGTGCTGCATACTGGCTACTCTCAACGCTCAGGTCGAGCTTAGGATGATTACGAAGTCCGCTCCTGCGCGTTGGATGCCGATAACGAAGCTGTATGACAGAAAAGGCGTTTTCATCTACGAAGGTGAGGCCCTTCTCACCAAGGTGAGGATCCCAACCGAGAACAAGCAGTTTCAGGTGTTCCGCTCCATTGGGCTTCCAATGCAGAAGCCGGAGGAGGCTGTGGTCTTTGGGCTTCAATACTCCATAAACCAAGCCAACATTATGCTTCCAAGCATGTGCATGGTATTTCCTTCGTCGTGTTTCTACATGTCGCAGGATTTCGACAACCTGCTTGCATCCATAAACCTTCCTTTGACGTCCGACAAGATAATGAAGATATCCAAGCGGCTTGTCTCCGAGTTGAAGAACGCTTCCTTGAATGCTTCGGCCTTGCAGCTGGAAAGGGCTTCAAGGCTGTTCGAGTCCGTGCTGAGCGAAATAAACACAACGTTCCTGGCTGGTTGACCTCCTGAGAACGCAGCAGGGATTGCTGTAGGAATTGGTGCAAGAATTTCGATATGAAAGGGTTTTGATATGAGAATAACTGGTGGAAAATATTGCGGGAGGAAGGTCGTCGTTCCAAACGGCGAGATGGAGATTCGTCCTGCAATGGATAGAATGAGGGAGTCCCTTTTTGCAATCCTTGGTCCTCTGGACGGTGTCTCGTTCTGCGACCTGTTCTCAGGCAGCGGGTGCGTTGGGCTTGAGGCCGCATCCCGTGGAGCTTCCCTTGTGCACCTTGTGGAAATGGATAGGGCCAAGCGTCCCATCATGGAGAAGAACATTTCCTGGGCTTTGAAGGAGTGCGACATTAAGATATTCAATTCCAATGTTCTGAAATTCATTCCTACATCAAGAATCGAGTACGATATCGTCTATGCAGACCCTCCTTTCCCAATGTCGAACAAAGTCCAACTTGCACAGTTGGTCGAACGCCGCGGCATGGTCAAGCCTGAAGGTCTCTTCATAATCCACTTCCCAACGGTCGAGCAGGACCAGTGGGGCGAGTCTTTTGGAAGTCTAAAGCTAGTAGATACCCGTAAGTATGGGCGCAACATGCTCAAGTTCTATAGGAACGTTCAGGATGCATCCCAAAAGGAGAAGACCAATGCCAATGACTGACGACTCCCTTCCCGTTGACAAATTCTCCCGTGCTGCGGAACTTAGGACTCTTCTTGAAAAGTACCAGAGAGCCTACTATGTGGATGGAAGGCCTTTGGTGTCAGACCTTGAGTACGATAGGCTCTTCGATGAGCTTTCGTTGATCGAGAAGGAAAACCCCTCTCTGAGAACCCCTGATTCTCCCACCCAAAGGGTTGGGAGCGATCTGACATCGGACTTTCCAGAGGTGGAGCATACAATCCCCGTGCTGAGTCTGGACAAGGCTTATAGCGACAGCGAGGTTCTCAACTGGATTTCAAAGACCATGAAGAATACGGGCGAGAACCTTTCGTTCGTGCTGGAGGAGAAGATAGACGGGTTCTCTGTGGTCCTTTACTACGAAAAGGGTGTGCTCTCACGTGCTGTCACGAGGGGAAACGGCTTCGTTGGAAACGATGTGACTGCAAACGCCAAGACGATACAGACCATCCCCCTTAGACTTTCAGAGCCCGTGGATGTCGCCGTCAGGGGTGAGATATACCTTGGAAAGGAAGTCTTCGAGCGCATAAACTCCACGCTTGAAGAGCCGTATGCCAATCCAAGGAACCTTGCGGCGGGTACGATAAGAAGGAACAAGAGCAGTGAGACTGCACAGGTCCCTCTTTCCATCTTCGTATACGAGGGATTCTGGACACAACCCAATGCCGACATCACAGACCATATCCAAATTCTCAGTCGTCTCAAGGCATTGGGCTTCACCGTGAATCCTCATCTTTCATACTTCTGCAGGACGAAGGAGGAGGCTTCTTTGAGGTTGGCCCAAGCAGGCCTTGATGGAGATGCCGGTTCGTTCGATGATATCCCTCAGGCCATAAAGGATGCCACGGCAAGGCGGGGTGGTCTGTCCTATGAGATAGACGGCCTTGTCGTGAAGGTCAATGAACTTTCCACCCGTGAGGAGCTTGGCTATACAGGACATCATCCAAGATGGGCCATTGCATACAAGTTCGAGGCTCCTCAGGCTCAGACCACCGTGGAATCCATAGACGTACAGGTTGGAAGGACGGGTAGGATAACGCCAATGGCCCGTATAAAGGAGACTCCGCTTTCAGGCAGCACCATAAGGAACATAACGCTCCACAATCAGGACTACATAGACCAGCTTGAGCTTGCCGTGGGAGATACGATTGCAATCTCCAAGAGAGGTGACGTCATACCTGCCGTTGAGTCCGTGGTGGAGAAGAACGAATTGGGTAACACGACATGGCGAATGCCTGAGAAATGTCCTGAATGCGGCTCCGTTCTTGTAAAACGGGGTGCCCACCATTTCTGTCCAAATCACGATTGTCCTGCGCAGGCCAAGGGAAGGCTTGCGTTCTTCTGCGCAAAAAGCCAGATGGACATAGAGGGGCTTGGCCCAAAGACGACGGAGTTCCTATACGACAAGGGGTTTGTGAAGAATGTCGAGGACCTCTATTCCTTTGACTTCGACTCCCTTGTCGCCTACGAAGGCTTTGGAGCTGAGGGGAAGAAGGTCTCCATAATAAAGGATGGTCTTGCAGCCAGCAAGAAGGCTCCTTTTCAGCGTGTGCTCATATCCCTTGGGGTTCCTGAATTTGGCAAGAAGGCCGCAGAACTTGTCGTCAAGGCCGGATACGATACAATGGACAAGATTCTCGCCTTGGTGGATGTCCCTGAAACGGACATGGAACAGTCCATCCAGGCTCTTTCCAACATAAAGGGCCTTGGCTCCGTCATGGCTCGCCTCATAATCGAAGGCTTCAAAGATCCCAGCATACGTAGGACCATAGAGTGCCTACGTGAAGCAGGGCTTAGAATGGAGGAGTCCTCTGGCGGGAGAGGTGTCGGCGAAGAAGGGCCTGCCTTGGAGCAGATCTTCGCAGGTCAGTCCTGGTGCGTCACCGGCACGTTCGAGCACTTTGCACCACGTAGCAAGGCAATGGACGAAATCAAGCGCCGTGGCGGCACGGAGGTCTCTGGCGTCTCACGCAAGACGACGTGCCTTCTTGCTGGCGAGGGGGCTGGAAGCAAGCTTGAAAAGGCCCGCGAGCTTGGAGTGCGCATCGTCACTGAGGCCGATTTCCTTGAGATGCTCAAAGAAGGAGGCATTTCTGATTCTGTTGAGCATGAGGCTCCTGCAGTTTCGTCTGTGGTGCAGGACTCTTCTTCCGGACAGGATATCCAACCCAATCTTTTTGGTTGAACGGAGGTTTTCATGAACGACTACAATCTAAAGGTGAAGCTCTATGTGGAGAACGAAGACGATAAGTTCATGGGTATTGGCGTGCTTTGGCTGCTTCAAGGAGTTTCCAGGTGCGGTTCGTTGCGCGCTGCGGCCATTGACCTTGGCATTTCCTATTCAAAGGCCTTCAAGATGATAGAGAATCTGGAAAAGGCCCTTGGCCATGAGGTCCTTTCCCGCAAGAGGGGAGGGGCTACCAGAACTGGAGCCTCAATCACCCCTTATGGCCTTGCCTTCATGAACCTCTACGATGATTTCCAAAAGGAGTGCAAGGCCATGCTCAAGGCCCCTTTTGATGCGTTTTGCGAAAACCTTAAAAAAATCGAAGAGGTTTGAAGGCTTTTCAAGACTGGAATTTATTGTTTTTTTGTTTATGTAATTCTTTTATAGAAATAAAATTAAACTATATTTGTTTTTATTTTCACAAAAAATATTATTTTTTTTCATTAAAAAGTATTGCATTTTTTCTTAGAAAGAAGTAATTTCCTAGCCGTGAGATGAAATATCTCAGCCTCCTTTTGTTCCCCCATGGTTTGACCTCCTTTTTCCCATGGGGTTTTTTATACCCTTTTTCCGCTTGCAGTAATTGCAGTATATGAAAATGCACACAAACACCTATTTTTTACTATTTGTGTGCACTGGAATGCACACAAACCTTCATTTTGAGTCGTTTTGTGTCATTTTACTCGCAGTCGAAGATTGCCTTTCTTTTGATGAATGCGCCAAAATCGGCCTTCCATTTGTGGTGGATTTTGCAGTCGTCGTAGGAGGGTAGGGCGTCCTTGTCCATGGAAATTGCAATCATGAGGTCATAACGGTTGGGGCGGTCTATGCATGAGGTGTGAAGTGCTACGTCATGGATGCCTGGCATTTGCCTGAGACCTTCGAAGAGGGCTGCAGCCTGTGCGGCTATTTCCTTCTTGCGCTCTGGAGTGATGTCGTCGTTGAACTTTACGATTATGTGGTGAAGCATCGTATCTCCTTTTATTGGGTCATGTTGTCTAGTGATGTTTTTTGATGGGGTCGTCCTGTGACCTAACCAGGTAGTGTCTGTACAAAAAAAGAGCTTCCAGCAGCAAAAAGCTGAGGAAGCCCTTTTGTGTAGTTTAGCTTTTACTTGTTGAGAGCCTGATCGACTGCGACTGCAACTGCAACCGTAGCGCCAACCATTGGGTTGTTTCCCATTCCAAGGAAGCCCATCATCTCGACGTGCGCTGGAACGGAAGAGGAACCTGCGAACTGAGCGTCCGAGTGCATTCTTCCCATTGTGTCCGTCATGCCGTATGATGCAGGACCTGCAGCCATGTTGTCTGGATGCAGAGTTCTTCCCGTACCGCCGCCGGAAGCGACTGAGAAGTACTTCTTGCCCTGTTCGATGCATTCCTTCTTGTATGTTCCTGCAACTGGATGCTGGAATCTAGTTGGGTTGGTGGAGTTTCCAGTGATGGAGACGTCTACGCCTTCGTGATGCATGATTGCAACGCCTTCGCGGACATCGTCTGCACCATAGCAGCGCACTGCCGCTCTCTCGCCCTTGGAGTATGCAATCTCACGGACGATGTTGAGCTTTCCTGTGTAGTAGTCGAACTGTGTCTGAACGTATGTGAAGCCGTTGATTCTGCTTATGATCTGAGCTGCATCCTTTCCAAGACCGTTGAGGATGACCCTAAGAGGCTCCTTCCTTGCCTTGTTTGCGTTCTTGACGATTCCAATTGCACCCTCGGCAGCTGCAAAGCTTTCGTGTCCTGCAAGGAATGCGAAGCACTTTGTTTCATCTCTGAGAAGCATTGCGCCAAGGTTTCCGTGGCCTATACCAACCTTTCTGTCATCTGCGACTGAACCTGCGATGCAGAAGCTCTGAAGGCCAATGCCAATTGCCTCGGCTGCCTCGGCTGCCGTCTTGACTCCTTTCTTGATGGCGATTGCAGCGCCAACCGTGTATGCCCAACCTGCGTTGTCGAATGCAATTGGCTGGATGCTCTTCACGATGTCATACGGATCAAAGCCGTGGTCGTTGCAGATCTGGCGGCACTCTTCTATGCTCTTGATTCCATACTGTGCAATGACTTCGTTTATGTGATCTACTCTTCTTTCGTAACTTTCAAATAGAGCCATGTCCGTCCTCCTTACTCGTGCCTTGGGTCAATGTACTTTGCGGCATCGTCCCACTGGCCATAGTGGCCCTTGGCTTTTTCGAGGGCTTCGTTTCCGCTGAGTCCCTGCTTGATGAACTCCATCATCTTGCCCATGTTGACGAACTCGTATCCAACGATCTCATCGTCCTTGTTGAGGGCGATCCTTGTGACGTAGCCTTCAGCAAGTTCAAGGTATCTTGGTCCCTTCTCCTTCGTTGCATACATCGTTCCAATCTGGGATCTGAGACCCTTTCCAAGGTCCTCAAGTCCACCTCCGATTGGGAGTCCGCCTTCGGAGAAAGCCGTCTGGCTTCTTCCGTAGACGATCTGGAGGAAGAGCTCTCTCATTGCAGTGTTGATTGCATCGCAAACGAGGTCTGTATTGAGAGCCTCGAGGATCGTCTTTCCAATGAGGATTTCAGAAGCCATTGCTGCAGAGTGTGTCATGCCTGAGCATCCAATAGTCTCTACGAGGGCCTCTTCAATGATTCCATCCTTGATGTTCAGTGTAAGCTTGCAGGCACCCTGCTGAGGAGCGCACCAGCCAACACCATGTGTAAGTCCGCTGATGTCCTTGATTTCCTTGGCCTGTACCCATTTTCCTTCCTCTGGAATTGGAGCAGGTCCATGATATGCACCCTTTGCAACAGGACACATATGCTGTACTTCTGTTGTATAGATCATCCAAAATCCTCCTGATTTCGTATTTCTACATTTATAATAGGAAATCTATCACATATCGGCGATTCTGTCTTTACAAAAAATGCATTCCACCTATTCCATTTGACAACTACCACCTATTGGTCCATTATTCCAAAAGGGTTCCGTGCAATCTCCACGCCAACCCAAGGAGCAGTCATGAAAGTCATCAACACCACCAAAGCACCCGCCGCAATAGGTCCATACTCGCAGGCAATCGCCGCCAACGGACTCCTCTTCACATCCGGCCAGATCCCCGTCGATCCCACCACGGGTCTCGTCGTAGAAGGTGGCATCGAATCCCAAGCCCGCATGGTCATGGAGAACCTCAAGGCCGTCCTCTTAGAGGCCGATGTTGATTTCTCCGCAGTCGTCAAGACGACTTGCTTCATCTCTTCCATGGATGATTTCGCCGCCTTCAACTCCGTATACTCCCAGTATTTCACCTCTGACGCAAAGCCTGCAAGGTCTTGCGTGGCGGTCAAGACCCTGCCCAAGAACGTCCTCTGCGAAGTGGAAGCCATCGCCGTTCTTGGATCTTGAGGCGTCTTCTTCGTCGTTACGCTCAGGCTGTACAGCTAGTACTATCCTTCGCTGTCTCCTCGAATACGCCCCAATCTCCGTCGAACGGAACCCTCCTAGGGCTTTGAGGCCATAACTTCGTCGGTTCGAACAGCGCCGTATCGCAAATACTGTCGCTGTTCTTCCTCCTTGTTCTCACCTCAAATCCCGTCGAACGGGGCCATCCTTGGTCTTTGAACGCATTGCTGCATCAGTGTGAGCAGTCTCATTCGTTGGTCTTATTGGGCGTTTGGGGCTGTTGAATACCGTTGAATTGTGGAGGAACTAGAGCGCTCTAGAGCGTGCCTGATAGTACCTGTGAGTACCTGATGGTACCTGAGAGTCCAACAGCTTCCAGTCTAGAAGTTTCTGTTTTCGTCTGTTCGAAGTGATATATCAGTTATGTTTAGTAAATCTTTGTGTTGCAAAGTGTTGCATTAATTTTTGTTTACAACTCTCTTTTCAGCGTTTAGACTGTTAATGACGTCAGTGAGACGTTTATACGGAGAAAAGGAGAGAAATAGTATGAAAAAACTATTCGTTGTATTCGTTGTAGCTCTTGTTGCCCTTACAGCGGTCTTCGCTCAGGGTGCTGGGGAGCAGGGTGTCAAAACCTACAAGATTGGAGTCGCAATCTACACGTTTGATGACAACTTCATGACACTTTATAGGAACGAGATCGCCAATTACTTTGGAACGCTTGAAACAGACAGCGTCAAGTACAATCTTACGTTCGCCGATGGAAAGAACGATATGGCAGAACAGACGAACCAGATCGATGCATTCATAACGCAGGGCATGGATGCAATCATCCTCAATCTTGTTCAGACGTCATCCGCAGATGCCGTGATAGACAAGATTGTAGCAGCTGGAATTCCGTGTGTTCTTATAAACAGAGAACCACTTGCATACGATGCAAACGGCAATACCCTTGATGAAGCCTACGAGGGAATTCTCGCCAACCCTCAGGTCTGCTACGTTGGGGCCGATGCTAGACAGTCTGGTTCGTTCCAGGGAAGAATCATTGCAGAGCTTCCAAACCATGGCGATATAAACGGTGATGGAGTGATTTCCTACATCATGATCGAGGGTGACCCTGAAAACATCGATGCGCAGTACAGGACTCAGTTCTCGATTAAATATCTGACGGATGCTGGATACAAGGTTGAATGCCTCGATGACCAGGTTGGAAACTGGCAGCTTGCAAGGGGTCAGGAGATTTGTGCCAATGACCTTGCCAAGTTTGGAAACAAGGTGGAAGTTGTGTTCTGCAACAACGACGCCATGGCAATTGGAGCCGCAGCTGCAATCCAGGCCGCAGGAAGAACTGTTGGAAAGGACATCTACCTCGTTGGTGTCGATGCTCTTGAGGAATGCCAGGAAATGGTCAAGAACGGGACCATGACAGGTACAGTTCTCAACGACCACATTGGCCAGTCCCACAAGGCTGTAGATGTTACAGTAATGCTTCTCAATGGAGAAAAGATAGACAACTACTATTGGGTTGACTATGTAATGGTCAAGTAAGTCGGTTTCGTCTCTTTGGATTATTGATGGAGGCGGGCGAGTGTTAAACTTGCCCGCTTCCGTGGATTTTGTTGGGAGTTTTGAGAATATGTCGGAATTCCTCCTTGAAATGCGTGATGTCAGCAAGTCTTTTCCAGGCGTCAAGGCTTTGGATCACGCTCAACTTAGGCTTCGTCCAGGAAAGGTCCATGCCTTGATGGGGGAGAACGGAGCAGGGAAATCCACCCTTATGAAATGTATGTTTGGAATATACAAAATGGATGAGGGTGAGATTCTTATCGATGGTGTCAGAACGGAAATAAAAGACCCTATGGATGCTCTTGGAAAAGGGATTGCAATGGTTCATCAGGAACTGCAGCCAATTCCTGCGAGGACCATAGGGGAGAACATATTTCTTGGCCGGTATCCCATAAAGAAGGTTCTTGGATTTATCCCTATGGTGGATCACAAGAAAATGTACGATGATACCGCCGCTCTTCTGAAAAAGGTCAGAATGGACTTCGATCCAAGAGAGAAGGTTGGAAACCTTAGCGTGTCGCAGATGCAGTCGGTGGAGATAGCCAAGGCCGTTTCTGCAAACTGCAGGGTTTTGATCCTTGACGAACCCACGTCTTCTCTCACGCAGAACGAAGTCGAAGCGCTTTTCAGGATCGTGGACGATCTTAAATCAGAAGGTGTTGCGATAGTCTATATATCGCACAAGATGGATGAAATTCTACGTATAAGCGATGATGTGACTATCATGCGCGATGGAAAGTACATTGGAACATGGCCTGCGAACGAACTTACGACTGACATGATTATAACAAGGATGGTTGGAAGGGAGCTTTCTAACCTCTATCCAAAAAGAGAGAATGTTCCAGGCGATGTCGTGTTCGAAGTAGAGGATTTTACCTCCATAAATCCCAAAAGCTTCAGGCATGTCTCGTTCAACCTCCGTAGGGGAGAGATCCTTGGCGTGGGAGGGCTTGTAGGAGCTCAGAGAACAGAGCTTATGGAAGGTTTGTTTGGGGTCAGAAGCCACATCTCCGGAACGATAAGGTACAAGGGGAAGAAGATTGTCGTCAACAGGCCAAAGGATGCAATAGACCAAGGCATTGCAATGCTTACTGAGGACAGGCGAGGCACAGGCATCATGGGGGTCCTTCCAGTGTCTGATAATATCTCCATCGCTGCTCTGAAACACTATACCTACCTGAAAAACGGCATAACATTGGACTTGCATAGGATAGATGGCCTTGTTGATGAAAACGTTCGTAAAATGAATATCAAAACACCTTCAGGTAAGACGTTGATAAAAAGCCTTTCAGGTGGAAACCAACAAAAGGTTCTTGTAGGACGATGGCTTGCCAATGACCCAGATGTCTTGATTCTGGACGAACCTACAAGAGGTATAGATGTTGGTGCGAAATACGAAATCTATTGCATAATCGCCGACCTTGCAAAGCAGGGCAAGAGCATAATCATGATTTCAAGTGAAATGGGAGAGCTCATAGGCATGTCAGACCGCATCATGGTTATGTGCGATGGCAAAGTGACAGGCTTCGTAGAGGGGGAAAATGCAACCCAGGAAGCCATAATGACCTATGCCACTCAGTTCGAACATAAATAGTCTTTAGGGAGTTCCTTGTATGGAGTTGAGAAAAAAAGTTTTTTTAGATAGGTCATGGGCGTTGATAAAGTCCAATCCAATAGTTGTTCTTCTCGTGGTCGCATCCATTGTGGTAGGGTTTTCCGTTGACAATTTCTTCTCTTGGGGTAATTTTGGGAACCTTGTAAGCAACACTGCAATAAGGTTTCTGATTGCCATAGGGGTTTCTGGTTGTCTTATAACGAAGGGGACGGACCTCTCCGCAGGACGTCAGGTAGGATTTGCAGCGTGTCTTGCTGGAGTGCTTATCCAGAGAGGAGATTACACCGGACGCCTTTATAAGAACATCCCAGAGATGAACATGTTCGTTGTTCTGCTGATTGTCCTTGCTGTGGGTGCTGTATTTGGAATCGTGAATGGCTTTATCATCTCAAAGCTGAAGGTTCCTCCTTTCATTGCCACTCTTGGAACCCAGACGATAATTTATGGAATGAGTCTTATATTCACTGATGCTCAGCCCATTGGAGGTTTTCAGAAGCAGTACATAAGCCTGATAACCGGACGCATAGGCAATGTGCGCAGTTTCAACATCCCGTACCTGTTGATCGTCGCCATTGTGTTTGGAGCGTTGTTTTGGTTCATCTATAACAAGACAACCCATGGCAAGTATATGTATGCCATAGGAGGAAACGAGGTCGCCGCAGAGGTTTCCGGTGTAAACACTGGCCGTGAGATCATTAGGATCTATACCGTTGCAGGTCTCATGTATGCTTTTGCCGGATATCTTCTGGCTGCGAAGTCTGGAGGAGCCGCTGCTTCGATGGGACAAGGCTACGAGCTTGAAGCTATAGCAGGATGTACCATTGGTGGTGTTTCGACTACTGGTGGAATAGGCACTGTTCCTGGCATTCTTGTAGGAGTACTTGTCTTTGAGGTTCTAAAGATTATTCTTCAGTTCCTTGGCGTCAACCCTTACTACAACTACATTGCTCAAGGGCTTGTCATAGTTGTTGCTGTGGCACTTGATATACGCAAATACATCGCCAAAAAATAACCTGTTCTAGGAGCTTGAGCGGCAACCGGTGCCGGATGCGCTCAAGCTGTGCAGACAGCACTGGATTTGTTGCAATCTCAATCTCCGTAGAACGGAACCGTTCTAGGCCTTTGAGGCCATAACTTTGTCGGTTCGAACAGCGCCGTATCGCAAATACTGTCGCTGTTATTCCTCCTTGTTCTCGCCTCAAATCCCGTCGAACGGAACTATCTTTGGTCTTTGAACGCATTACTTTGTCAGTTCGAGCACGGCCGTACAGCAAGTACTGTCTATGTCATTTTTTGTTTCGTGCACTAAACTTACTATGCTCATTACGCTTACTACTCGCACTACGCCTGCTGATACGCTTTAATCGACTATGAGGATACACCCCTTTTTGTATTGAGGGGATGACTTGCGCATTTTGAACATCACGCACTGCACGTATTGCACGTACTTCACGTGCAACACCCACGTCACGGACTTCTCTCACATCACGGACTGCGCGCACCAAAACGCACTGTTTTGGGACTTTCGTTTGGAAATTGTCAGCGTTTTGTAGCGATGGTGAGCTTGGTGAGTATGGTGGGTTGGTAAGCATTGTGAGTGATGTGAGCGTGGTTGAATCTGTACCTGATGATGCCTGACCGCACCTGAGTGTTCCAAAAGCCATGAAAACTAGACCGTTTTAGAGTGGCCAGAGTGGCTAGAGTGTCTGGAAAGGCTAGACTGCCCAGAGCGGCGGGACGGGCAGGATGTGCAGCCTATATTTTCTCTTTCAACAGCCGTTCGTCTTTGAAGATGCGTTTGTAGAACACCAGCATGAGGATGCTGCACAACAGCCAGCCAAATGGGTAGCCCAGTGAAATGGCAACGACCGTGTTGCTGACATAGTTTGAAACTACAAACAAATAGATCTGTCTGAAGAGAACGAATGAGCCAAGCATTATGATCATGGATATCTTAGCCTCTCCTGCACCACGCAGGGCTCCGCCGTATATTTGGTTGAGACAGCACATTACATAGAAAGGTGATATCATCCTAAGGAACAGTGTGCCATAGTGGATGACGCCGGCTTCGCTTTCGTCTATGAAGAAACGCACTAGGGAAGGTGCGAATGCAACCACTGGGATTATCAGCACTGCGGTGCAGAGCATGGACATGAAAAGGGATGTCCTTACACCTCGGCGGGTTCTGTCTGTAAGCTTTCTGCCAAGGTTCTGGCCTACGAAGGTCTGTGTTGCAAGGGACAGGGAGTTCATTGGGAGGAACAGCAGCTGGTCGATCTTCGAGTATGCTGTCCAGCCTCCCATGCAGTCTGAACCGAAGAAGTTTATGTATGACTGCACGAAGATGTTCGAGAACGCTGTGACTGACATTTGCAGGGCTGCAGGAAGTCCAATCCTGAAGATTCCTCCTAGGATGCTTTTGTCTGTGTGGAGTGACTTCAAACGGACACGCACAGAGGAATCGGTCTTGAAGAGCATGGCCATTACAAGTATGGCGGATACCAGCTGCGCCGCGATGGTTGCATATGCCACGCCGGCGGTCCCCATATCGAAGGCTATCACAAAGACGAGGTCCATTGCGGTGTTAAGTAGGGCTGACACGACAAGGAACAGGAACGGGTAGACGGAGTTTCCTACGGCGCGCAGTATTGCGGACCCCATGTTGTACAAAAGAAGTCCTGTTACGCCTGCAAAGTAGATTGATAGGTAGGTATATTGCTCGCTGCGGACCTCGGCGGGCGATTTTATCAGGTCCAGCATGAGCGGTGTGAGTGCGATTCCAAGGATTGTGAACACTACGCATAGTATGAGCGTTACGGCTACGAATGTGTGCACGGACCGTTGGACCTTCTCCTTGTCTCCCGCTCCAAAGTGCCTTGAGATTATCACGCATGCGCCGTTGGAGAATCCAATGAAGAACCCTATGATCGTGTTGATGATGGGACTGAGCGTGCCAACTGCTGAGAATGCGTTCTTTCCCACGTAGTTGCCAACGACCCATGTGTCCACCGTGTTGTACAGCTGCTGGAAGATGTTGCCAAGAAGAAGGGGTGCCGCAAAGTTGAGAAGCAGCGCCACAATGCCCCCACGTGTCATATCGACCTCTGTCTTTCCCCGCGCGAGCAATCTGGATCTTATGCCTTGAAGTCTGCTTTCCTCTTGTTTTTCCATAGGCCCTTTTCCTTGAAATCCCTTCTTGAAACCATGCTAACAGATAGGTTTCCAAATGTAAACCGATGGTAAATTGTTGTTGCATTCTGTTGCGTTGTGTAGTAGGCTTAAGACTGTATGCTTTGCTTTTGAAAAAAACCCCAAGCAGAAGCGAAAACGAAGAACAAAAAGAAGAACAATGGGAGGATTGTTTTATGAAATACGGACGCACTTTCAATTTCTCAGCTGGTCCTGCTATGATGCCGGAGCCTGTCCTTGAAGAGATTCGCGACGAGATGATGAACTACCGCGGAAGCGGAATGTGTGTAATGGAGATGAGCCACCGCTCAAAGGTCTATCAGCAGATCATCGACGATGCAGAGAAGGATCTCAGAGACCTCATGGGCATCCCAGACAACTACAAAGTCCTCTTCATCCAGGGTGGAGCGACGCTTCAGTTCTCAATGATTCCTATGAACCTCATGAAGAACGGCAAGGCTGTCTATATCGAGACCGGTGCTTGGTCCAAGAAAGCCATTGCAGAGGCAAAGAAGGTTGGGGATGTCATCGTGGCTGCATCCTCAAAGGACAAGAACTACACATACATTCCAGATTGCTCCGACCTCGACATCCCAGAGGATACCGACTACGTCTATATCTGCGAGAACGAGACCATCCATGGTTCCACATGGCACACACTGCCAAATACAAAGGGCCATGTCCTTGTCTCCGACCAGTCCTCCATGTTCCTTTCAAGGCCATGCAACGTCTCCGACTATGGTCTCATCTATGCCGGCGTCCAGAAGAACGTTGGTCCTGCAGGAATGGTCGTCGTGATCATCCGCGAAGACCTCATCAGAGACGATCTTACGGATCTTCCAATCTACCTCCAGTACAAGACTCACGCTGACAACGGAAGCATGTACAACACTCCAAACTGCTGGGCCATCTACTGCTGCGGCAAGGTCTTCAAGTACCTCAAGAACCTTGGCGGCCTTGAAGCTATGGCAAAGATCAACGAGGACAAGGCAAAGGTCTTCTACGACTTCCTTGACTCGTCCAAGATGTTCAAGGGTACCGTCGTTGCAAAGGACCGCTCCCTCATGAACGTTCCTTTCGTCACCGATAGCGCTGAGCTTGATGCTGAAGTCGTCGCTGCAACCAAAGCGGCCGGCTACGACAACCTCAAGGGTCACAAGTCCGTTGGTGGTCTCAGGGCTTCCATCTACAATGCAATGCCAAAGGAAGGCGTCGAGGCTCTTGTCAACTTCCTCAAGGATTTCGAGGCAAAGCACAACAAATAATCGGACACTGGTTTTTGAGGCGGGGTCTTCGCCGATTTGGCTTGTATCCCGCCTTTCCAAGGTTCGGTTTTCAAAAGCAACCACCCAGGCTGTTGCGGGGCTCGTCTCTTTTAAAGGGAAGGGCCACGCAATGGCCTTTTTTCTTCTTGGTCTTTTGGTCATCTACTGCGTTGGTTCACTCGGGTCGTACAGCAAGTACTGCCCCTTGTTCCCTTCCTTGTAGCTGCGCCAAAATACCTGCGAAGAGTTCTTGGTCTTCGTGCGGTCTACGTTGTCGCTGCGACATGGGCCGTGCAGACAGCACTGTCCCATGTCTTGCTTCTAGTATCCCACTACGAATACCTGCGAAGGAATTCTTGATCTTCGTGCGCATTACTTCGTCAGTTCAGGCACAGCCGTACAGATAGTACTGTCTGTGCCTTTCTTCCTTGTACTGCATCACGAATACCTACGAAGGGTTTCTTGGCCTTTGAGTGCATTGTTGCGGAGGATCTTTGGCGTTGTGTGGCGTTGTAGGGCGGAGTATGGCGCACTAGGGCGTACCAAGGCGTATCACGGCGGACTATGGCGCATCAGGACGCATCAAAACTGTATGTGCAAAAGCTCCGTGAGATGCTGAAATGATGCAGTTCTGGAGATTCAACCGTCTTCAAGGGCCACAACCGCCATAACCGCCACAAGAGCCACAACCGCCACGAAAGCCTGTAAAGGACTCCAAAACAACGACAAAGGCGTGTGTTTGGCATATGATACAAAAAGGGATTGAGGATGCAAATGGCATCTGATACAATCGGGATTTGAAAGCTTCTCAAGACAATTGAGGTTAACATCCCTCTATGGGGAGAGTCTTTGGATAAAGAAGGGAATGTATGGCTAGAAGGGTTTTTCTTGTTTTTCTTGATGCTGTGGCAATGGCGGTTTCCGGGATATTCGCTGGTTGGATAGTCATGGGAGGAACATCCAGGATTCCAATGTTGCACTTTGCCATCATGGTCGTTGCATCCATAGTTGCACTCTTCTTGGTCAAATTCTACAGGATAAGGGTCGCATCAAGCTCGGTTGAAGTCATAACGATGTCACTTGAAGGACTTGTCCCCGTTGGTCTTGTCGCATTCATATACGAAGGCCTTGCCTTTGGGTTCAACTCTCTCCAAACCAGATGGGTGATAGTGTTCTTCATCGTTTCCTTCTGTGCAGTGCTGGGGATGAGGATTCTGTATAGGATGCTTGGATACAACAGCCATCTGGCGGCATCGAAGAACCCAAGTGCAATCATATACGGGGCTGGCGAACTTGGATGTGCAATGGCAAGGATGTGCCTCAAAGGCAAGTTCGACTACAAGATACTCGGATTCCTTGACGACGATCCAGGGCTACGGGGTGGGATGGTCGTAGGCTTTCCAATATTGGGGAATTCTGGCGATGTCGAGAAGGTCCTTAGGGAATATGACGTTGACACCCTTGTGATTGCAATCACCCATATAGGAGCATCCAAGATACAGACGATGGTCGATGCCTCCCGGAAGTACGGGGTGGGCGTGAAGATAGTTCCAAACCTGTTCGAGTCCAAGGGACGTTCCAGCGTGAGCGTCAGGGACATAAACTACGAAGACCTTTTGGGGCGCAGCCTCATAGCCATAGAGAAGGAACCTGTCGAGGAGATGTTCCACGGCAAGACCGTTCTGGTGACTGGTGCAGGAGGAAGCATAGGTAGCGAGATTTCAAGGCAGCTCATGGGCTACAATCTCAAGAAGCTTGTGCTTTTGGACATAGACGAGACAGAGCTGCACGACCTTTGCCTTAGACTGCTCGACTACAGACAGGAATGGTCCAACGATGTGGTTCCTGTCGTGTGCGACATAAAGAACGCTGCAAAGATGGAGAGGATAATGTCCAAGTACAAGCCTGACATCATCCTCCATGCCGCTGCATACAAGCACGTCCCTCTTATGGAGCTGTATCCAGAAGAGGCCATACTGAACAACGTATGCGGTTCGTACAACGTGTTCAAAGCCGCAAAGGACTGCGGCGTTGGCAAGGTCATCGTCATATCGACCGACAAGGCCGTGAATCCAACGAACATCATGGGGGCGACCAAGAGAGTGGTGGAGATGATGGCCTGTGCAATGACGGATGACAGGACGGAGTTCTGCTGCGTGCGGTTTGGAAACGTGATAGGTTCAAGAGGCTCCATGCTGCCGTTGTTCCTTGAGGAGATAAAGGAAGGAAAGCCAATAACGGTCACAGACAAGCGGATCATAAGATACTTCATGGCAATCCCTGAGGCGGTCGGTCTGGTGTTCAGGGCTGCGACGCTTGCCCATGGAGGAGAGGTTATGGTTCTTGATATGGGCGAACCTGTGAAGATATACGACTTTGCAGAGAAGCTCATAGATGTGTTCGGCGATGGCCGCAGCTCAATCGTAGTAACGGGACTTAGACCTGGCGAGAAGCTGTACGAGGAGCTTCTCGCGGACAAGGACAATACGATTCCCACGACGAACCAGAAGATATTCAAGGCAAAGGTCCTCCACAATCCAAAGTACACGCATGATTATTTGTCGCAGATGGTCAACGACCTTCCAGGGCTTTCCCCTGAAGAGCTTGTTGCAAGGCTCCATGCCGCTGTTCCTGAGTTTGTTTCTCCAAAACAGTCCAAGACGAACTGAAAGCTGTCCAAACAGACCCAATATTGAATATTCATGCAAAAAAACTGTAAGTAAATGTTGCATCTTGTAATGTGTTGGTGTATGGTTGTTAGCGGTCAAACATAAAGGCTTCTTTTATGCATTCCGCTACTTGAAGCCTTGTGGAAAACAAAAGGATGTGCATGAAATGAAACAGAGATACAACAGGCTTTCCGCCATAAAGGATCTTATCAAAAAGAACCGCATAGACAACCAGGACACCCTTCTCAACCTTCTCAAGGAAGAAGGCTACAACGTGACGCAGGCCACCCTTTCGAGGGATCTCAAGACCCTCAAGGTTGGAAAGATATCGGACGGGTGGAGTGGTTACTACTATTCACTGCCAGAGAACGACCTTGTTGCCGAGTCCGAGAAGAGCTACATCCAGGACGTGCGCCGTGGAGTCGTGTCCATAGAGTTCAGCGGCAACGTGGGGGTCATCAAGACGAGGACCGGCCACGCAACAGGAGTTGCATTCGCACTTGAAACCCTGTGCCTTCCAGAGATCCTTGGAACCCTTGCCGGCGACGACACCATCCTTGTCCTCCTTCGCGAAGGCTACACACGCGAAGACCTTCTTGAGAGCTTCAAGACGAGGATCCCTGAGTCCGACGACTGATTCCGTAACGTCCACATCACGGCATTCTCATTTGGTATATACCCATAGACCGATGTCCTTGTGCATTGCGCTGTTGGAGGGTATAATCTCCACAAAAGCGGCTTGGTGCCGCATAAGGAGACGTTGATGGATTGCTCTTTGAAATACAACGACATGGACAAGACCAAAGCCTATGGAAGGCTTATGGAATGCAAGCCCTTTGATGTCAGGAAAGGACTTTCTCCAAGCAGGATAGAGAACTCGACGATAGAAGAAGCGGGATCGCTTTCGTTCAACTATGCATCACTTCCTGTGGATGACGAAATACTGGATGCACTTCAAGCTCTTGCAGACGAGCAGCAGCTCATTGGAAAATACAAGGCCCTCCTGTCCGGTGAAATCATGAATGTTGGGGAGAAGAGGCTGGTACTGCATCAACTTACAAGAGGACGCGTCCTAGAAGGCGTCTCCGTGATGGCCGATGGTGTAGAGAAGGGTGCCTTCTATGAGAAGGAGCTTTCCAGAATAAAGGAGTTCTCCGACAAGGTCCGTAGCGGAGAGATAAAGGGATCGACCGGCAAGGAGATAACAACGGTGGTCCAGATTGGCATAGGAGGCTCTGATTTGGGGCCAAGAGCGTTGTGCTACGCCCTCAATCTTATTGGAAAGGCTGACGGCTGCACCAAGAAGCTCAATGCCAGGTTCCTTTCCAACGTGGACCCTGACGATGCTGCAAACGTAATGGAAGGGCTGGATCTTGAAAGGACCCTCTTCATTCTCGTCTCCAAGAGCGGGACCACGCAGGAGACCCTTGCAAACAGGGACCTTGTGTTCAAGGTCATGCGTGACAGCGGCATAGCGAACCTTGTTCCTGAAAAGCATGTAGTGGCCGTTACGAGCAATACAAGCCCATTGGCATCGGACTCCAGTATTTTGGAAGCCTTCTATATGGACGACTACATTGGCGGTAGATATTCCTCCACAAGCGCTGTCGGGGGAGTGGTGCTATCGTTGGTGTATGGTTTTGACGTGTTCAGACAGCTGCTTGACGGTGCGCATGCAGAGGACGTCGTGGCGTTGGAGTCCAATGTGAGGAAGAACGGCGTGCTCATGGATGCCATGATTGGAATCTATCTTAGGAACGTGCTCAGGTATCCGTACAGCGCAGTGCTGCCGTACAGCCAGGAGCTTTATAGGATTCCGGCCCATCTGCAGCAGCTTGACATGGAGTCGAACGGCAAGCATGTGAACAGAAGAGGCGAAAGGCTTTCGTACAAGACCGGTCCTGTGATCTTTGGAGAGCCGGGTACGAATGGTCAGCATTCGTTCTACCAGCTGCTGCATCAGGGTACTGATGTGGTTCCAATGCAGTTCATAGGGTTCCGCGAGGCGCAGGGTGACCTTGACAGCGTGAGCGGCGGTTCCACAAGCCATGAGAAGCTCAATGCGAACCTCGTGGCCCAAATGGTGGCGTTCACCTGCGGAAAGGTCGACGAGGAGAATCCAAACAAGGCGTTCGACGGCAACAGACCTTCGAGCGTCCTCGTTGCGGACAGGCTCACTCCGTTCGCACTTGGCTCCATATTGGCGCACTTTGAGAACAAGGTTATGTTCCAAGGCTTCGTGTGGAACATAAACAGCTTTGACCAGGAAGGCGTCCAGCTTGGGAAGATCCTTGCCAAGAAAGTGCTGGCAGGGTGCGAGGGGGATGGAAATCTAGAAAAGTACTCGCAGTTGCTTACGAAAAAAGTATGAAGATTTTTTTCGTAAGCATCTGCTCGTGGTATATAAAGTAGGGTAGAAATTAGTTTGGAGGGTTGAAAAATGACAGCTTTCATCATCATTGCAGTGGTTGTAGTGTTGCTTCTGCTCATCATGTCCGCATACAACAAGTGCGTGAGACTCAAGAACCAGGGGGAGGAGGCATACGCTCAGATTGACGCCCACCTCAAGCAGAGATACGATCTCGTCCCAAACCTCGTGGAGACCGTCAAGGGCTATGCAGGACATGAGCAGAAGACCCTTACTGCAGTCATAGAAGCTCGCAACAAGGCTATGAACGCCGGCAGCATAGAGGAGAAGGACAAGGCTGACAACGCATTTGCAGGAACCCTCAAGAGCCTTTTCGCTCTTTCAGAGGCATATCCAGAGCTCAAGGCCAACACCAACTTCATGGATCTCCAGAAGCAGTTGTCCTCACTTGAGAAGGACATCCTTCAGGCAAGGAAGTACTACAATGCAGTGGTCAAGACGTTCAACACAACTATAGAGACGTTCCCAACATCTCTCATAGTTGGACTTTTTGGCTCAAAGTTCAAGAAGATGGCCTACCTTGAAGTTGCAGAAGCCGAGAGGCAGAACGTCAAGGTGCAGTTCTAATACATGAAGAAATCAATCTCATTAGTTTTCGTTCTCTTTGTGTCCGTTGCCGTGTGCGCAGGTGCATTTGCAACGGACTACTATATAGAGGACTACAACGTGGACGTAGAGGTTGGAAACAATGCAGTTCATGCCGTAAAGGAGACCTTGCAGTTCGATTTCCAGAACCCTCGTCACGGTTTCTATCGTGAGATTCCGTACGACTACAGGGACTACAGTGGAGTCGAGGCCCGCATAACGGGTCTGAGCTGCTCGGATCCATACGAAACGGAACGCTCCAACGGATATCTTGTCATGAAGATAGGTTCTGCGGACACGACGGTCCAAGGTCGCAGGACATACGAAATCTCATACGACTACGACCTCTATGCCGATACCAACGAAGACTACGACGAGTTCTACTTCAACATCCTTGGTGCAGGATGGGAGTGCCCTGTCTGGAATGTGACATTCTCCATAAGGATTCCTTATGTGCAGGGTTATGACCTTGCATCAATCCTCAAGGAGAATGTGTGGTTCACACGTGGTGTATATGGTTCGACCGCTTCGAACGGCGTGACATACAGAATTGAGATGCAAAGCGATGGCTCTGCAGCGATAAGCGGCAGTGCATCGTCGTTCGCTCCTTATGAAGCTTTGACCCTAAGGGTCCAGCTTCCAGACGGATGGTACAAGGATGCACGTCAGCCATGGGATCTGCGAGATGCCTTTGCAATCATCAATCCTGTGTTCTCTGTGTTGCTTCTTGTTCTTGCCGCAGCTGTATGGATGCTCTATGGAAGGGACCCCGTTCCAATCGTTTCTGCAAGGTTCGAGGCTCCTGATGGTCTTTCGCCTCTTCTTGTGGGATACCTTGCAGACAAGTCCCCTGACGACAAGGACATCATATCAATGCTCTTCTATTGGGCTGACAAGGGCCTTCTTTCCATAACGGAGGAGAAGACCGACAAGTTCACGTTCACCAAGCTCAAGGACATAGAGCAGTATGCGATAGAGACTGGAACGGATGTCCCCGCCCTTGAAGTGCAGCTCTTCAATGGCTTTTTCAAGGGTTGTGAAGTGGGCGATACTATAGACTTCAAGGACCTTGAGAAGAACAACTTCTATGAATGCATGACATCGGTGAAGGGCAGAGTCTTGGGGTATTTCAGAAAGGACAGACGTTTGGCGGAGACAAAGAGCGAGGTCCTCTCTGCGGTCTTTGGCTTTGTGGCCATAATCCCAATGATGTTGTTCTTCTGTAGGCTTTCTCTTATGGAATTTCCAAGGAATCTGGCGTTTGGAAGCTTCATAGCGGCGTTTCTGCTTCCAATTGCGAACACGACTGCATTCTTCCTGCTTTTCAGGAAATGGTATCTTAGAAAGTCCAATGTGCTTCCTGTGCTGCTGTGTGCAGTGCCATCGGTCTGCATGTTTGGAATCCTTGCCTCAGAGGGTATGGCGATGTATGGAACGTCAGGTGTGGTACAAGCCGCTGTGTCCGTGCTGTGCTCAACGATGATTTCGTTCCTATCTGCCATCATGCCAAAGCGCAGCGCCTACGGCAACAAGATGCTTGAGCAGACTTTGGGGTACCGCGAGTTCATAGACAAGGTTGAGATGTCCGTGCTCAGAATGCTCATAGACGAGGACCCCATGGTCTACTACCATGTGTTGGGCTATGCCGTCGTCCTTGGTCTTGAGGACTCGTGGGCGAACAAGTTCAAGGGCATTACGATTCCTCCTGCAACCTGGTACAACGGACCTACGGCATTTGATGTGTACTATTTCTCAAGGATGGCTTCGCGCATGTCGCGTGTCGTTCCTGCCGCTGCAATTCCAAAGACCTCCAGTTCGTCCAATCCTGGCGCCCATGTAGGTGGCAGCAGCTTTGGCGGCGGTGGTTTCTCCGGCGGTGGATTTGGAGGAGGCGGAGGCCGTGCATGGTGATGTCCTTGGCATAGTCTTCTCTGTATGTCTCATTGGCCTATGCGGACTGCTTGCTTTGCTTGTTGTCCGCATAGGAAGGGGCCGCTCCCGTTGTTCCAATGCAAATGGAGGTTCTCTATACCCTGAGATTGCAAGGAAGATCGTGCACATTGGTGTCTCCAATTGGTTCTTCATCTACTATTTCGTATTTGAGCGTTCATTCTGGGCCATTGTTGGCCTGTGTTCGTTCGCTGTCGTCAATGCAGTCTTCAATTTGACGGGAGCCATGGGGGTTCTGTTCGACCAGACCTCGAACAAGCGCAATTGGGGGATGGTCTACTATCCGCTGTCAGTCGTGCTTCTCATAGTCCTTGCGGACTTTGGCTTTGGTGACGAACTGTGCGTTGGTTGTGCCCTCATTGGAATGGGCTATGGGGACGGGCTTGCCGCTCTTGTTGGAATGAGGTTTGGAAGGCATGGCCTGTGTTCTCTGCGAGAGGGCGGGAGCGATGCCTCCAAGCACAGGAGCAAGACAGTCGAAGGTTCTTTGACCATGTTCCTTGTGGTTCTTGTTTCGTTCGTTCTTCTAAATGTCCTTCTTGGAGATTCCGGGATTGGTCTCGCAATTGTATTTGGACTTCTTGCCGCTTTGGCATCCACTTTTGCTGAAGCATACACTCTGTCTGGATTGGACAACGTGACGGTTCCACTTGTGATATATGTTGCAGCTGCTGTGATGAGGTTGGTATGGGTGCTGTAGGACGACTTGTAGAACGTATAGATACGTGGCTCTTTGGCCTTGCTTGGCCGCTTCCTTTGGTAGTTGTGGTATCCACGATGGTCGTCTTTGCTCTCATTGCCTTGAAAAAACGCTCTCTTGACCCAAGTGGGGCCATTGCTGCGGCAACAATGGGGGTCGTTGTCTTGTGGACGACCCAAGTGGAGGGGCTTTTGCTGCTCCTTCTTTTCTTCGTTGGGGCCAATGTCGTTGGGAAGGTCTCAAAGCGTATCCAAGCCAAGGCCTTTGGAGAGGCTTCCATTGGAATCATCGAGAAGAAAGGCTCAAGACGAGACTTGATGCAGGTCCTTGCAAACGGCCTCATGGCAATGGTTGCAGGGTTGATATGGTATGTGTGCGGAAGCTTTCCGGCTCTTGTGATGTTTGGAGCTTCCATTTCTGAGGCTGCAGCCGATACCTTTGCCGGTGAGATTGGAAGGTTAAGCAAGAATCCTCCAGTATCGATAAGGACATTCACTCCTGTTCCAAAAGGGCTTTCAGGCGGCGTCACGCTTCTTGGAACGGTTGCTGCGTTCGTTTCCTCCATCATCATCGGGCTGTGTTGGTTTGTGCTGTTTGGTGTGAATGAGGGTTTGGTGGCTGCAAGCGTGATATGCCTGACGGGTTTTGTGGGAAGCGTTGTGGATTCGTATCTTGGTGCATGCGTCCAGGCCCGCTATAGGGATCCAGACACTGGAATGCTGACCGAACAGGATTCCAAAGACGGCAGACCTTTTGAGCTCGTGCAGGGTGTGCGTTGGGTGGACAACGACATGGTGAACCTCCTTTCGAATGTGTTCTCGTCCGTGTTCGCATTTGGAATGGCCTCGATTCTTTTCTAGTTTTCTAGCGTTTACTTGATTTCTGGATGATTCTTTTGTATCTTTGGGATTGGTCGGCGGTATGCGGGCCGGATATAGAAACATATAACAGAAAAAGAGGATAAATTTTATGGCAAAGCAGCTTCAATTCAGTGAGGACGCCAGAAAGTCACTGGTCTCCGGCGTGGAACAGATTGCCAAGGCGGTTATGACGACCTTGGGACCAAAGGGAAGGACCGTTCTTCTTGACAAGAAGTATGGTGCTCCAATGATTACAAAGGATGGCGTCACAGTTGCACGTGAAGTTGAACTTGAAGATCCGTTTGAGAATATGGGCGCACAGCTTGTCAAGGAAGTCGCTTCCAAGACGAACGATGTCGCAGGAGATGGAACCACAACAGCTACAGTCCTTGCTTGGGCTATCACCAAGGAAGGTATGAAGAGCGTTTCCGCAGGTGTCAACCCAATGGGAATCAGACGTGGTATAGACAAGGCCGTCTCCGATGCAATCACAGAGATCAAGTCCAATGCAAAGGCCGTCAGCGAGAAGGAAGAGATTGCACAGGTTGCATCCATCTCTGCAAACAACGACAGAGTCATTGGTGAAGAGATCGCCAGTGCAATGGAGAAGGTTGGAATGGACGGTGTCATCACAGTCGAAGAGTCCAAGAACATTGAGACCACAACCGATTTCGTAGAAGGAATGCAGTTCGACCGTGGCTACATCTCGGCCTACTTTGCGAACAATCGCGAGACCATGACGGCTCTTCTGGACGATCCTTACATCCTCATCTATGACAAGAAGATCTCTTCCATGAAGGAGCTCCTTCCTGTTCTTGAGAAGGTTGTCCAGACAAGCAAGCCTCTTCTCATCATCGCAGAGGACGTAGACGGCGAAGCCCTTACAACCCTTGTTGTGAACTCCCTCAGAGGAACACTCAATGTGTGTGCAATCAAGGCTCCTGGCTTTGGTGATAGAAGAAAGGCCATGCTCGAGGACATTGCTATCCTTACAGGCGGTCAGGTCATAAGCGAAGAGCTTGGCATGAAGCTTGAGAATGCAGAGCTTTCACAGCTTGGTAGAGCAAAGAGCGTCAAGGTCGAGAAAGAGAACACCACGATCATCAATGGTCTTGGCAAGGCCGAGGACATCAAGGACAGAATTGGCCAGATCAAGAAGCAGATCGCAGACACTACAAGCGACTATGACCGCGAGAAGCTTCAGGAGCGTCTTGCAAAGCTCGCTGGTGGCGTTGCAGTCATCAACGTTGGTGCACCTACAGAGGTCGAGCTCAAGGAACGCAAGCACAGAGTCGAAGACGCCGTCAACGCAACACGTGCGGCAATCGAAGAGGGTGTCATCCCCGGCGGTGGCGTAGCCCTTGCACAGGCAGCAAAGAAGATGGAGTCCTACGACCTTTCAACCCTCACAGACGAGGAGCAGATTGGCTACAAGATCGTTCGCAGAGCTCTTGAAGAGCCAATGCGCCAGATTGCAGAGAATGCAGGTGAAGACGGTGCAATCATCGCCGACAAGTGCAAGAACAGCGAGCAGGGCGTTGGCTACGATGCAAACGGCAACAAGTGGGTCAACATGGTCTCTGCAGGTATCATAGATCCTGTCAAGGTCACAAGAAGCGCTCTACAGAACGCAGCCAGCATTGCAGCCCTCATCCTTACAAGCGAGTGTGCAATCACTGACATCCCCGCTCCAGAGCCAGCACCAGCTGCAAATCCAGGCATGGGCGGCATGATGTAATGCTTTCCCAGGATATGCTCTAGACCGATATCCTTGGATTTTAATTCATGATTTCATGAAGCCGCTGTGGCTTTTGCTGCAGCGGCTTTTTGTGCCTTTTTCCTCGTTTTGGAAGGGACTTCGCTTCGTTGCTTCAATTCAACGGTCTTCAACAGCCCCAACGGCCCAAAGCGCCCATTTTTCTGAATACCACTCAGCTGTCAAGGACTGAGCGGTTGTCTTTTGAGAGTTCAAATCATTGCAAAAAAACTTGTCTCAGTTGATTCTGTTGACTTCTTCTATACTGAGGTTCGCGGCCTTGGCGATGGCTTCAATAGGGAAACCTTGTTCCTTGAAGCTCTTGACCATGCGGTTTGTAGCGTTGGCTTCGCCAATGGAGAT